>OIYY01000004.1_pt1 | contig 264168 bp, 255 predicted proteins | sample 1588341 | NCBI WGS metagenome assembly OIYY01 (sample SAMN03283287) | human gut metagenome | biome: human-associated habitat; material: feces | host: Homo sapiens | place: Peru | collected 2012
ATCTTCCCTCCTAACAATCTTATCTTAGTTTCAAAATTTTCGTATCCTCTATCTATATGATGTAGTTTTTCAACAATAGAATTACCATCAGCCATCAATGCAGCAACAACTAATGATGCACCAGCTCTCAAATCACTTGCTGTTAAAGTTGCACCTGTAAGTTTTTTTACACCTTTAATAATAGCGTGGTTTCTATCTTGGTGAATATCTGCACCCATTCTATTCAAATCAGGAACTTGCATAAATCTATTTTCATACAAACTTTCAGTAATAATACCAACACCGTTAGCAGTTGTTAAAAGTGTCATAGCCATAGATTGCAAATCTGTTGGAAATCCTGGGTAAGGTTGAGTTACGAAATTAATTGAATTCAATCTATTTTTGCAACTTACTTCCATAGATGTAGGATCTAACAATTTAATATTAGCACCCATTTTCAATAACTTATCAGTAAAGAATGTCAAATGAGCTGGGTAAATATTTCTAATAACCCCTTTACCTTTAGTTGCAATAATTGCAGTCATAAAAGTACCGGCTTCGATACGGTCAGGAATTGTTGTATATTCAATTGGATGTAAATCAGATTGTTTAACACCATTGATAACAATTTCAGAAGTTCCAGCACCTTGGATATCAGCACCCATAGTATTTAAGAAGTTAGCCAAATCGACAATTTCTGGTTCTTGAGCAGCATTTTGAATTCTTGAAGAACCTTCAGCCAAAACAGATGCCAACATAATATTTTCAGTAGCACCAACAGAAGGTAAATCCAAACAAACTTCAGCACCAACGAGCTTAGGAGTTTTTGCATGAACATAACCATTTTCGATTTTAATTTTAGCACCAAGAGCTTCAAGCCCTCTGATGTGGAAATCAACTCTTCTTTCACCAATTGCACAACCACCAGGCAATGCAACTTTTGCTTCTTTACATCTTGAAACCAAAGCACCTAAAACAATAAAAGATGCTCTCATTTTACTAACCAATTCATAAGTAGCGGTAACACTTGTCAAATCAGTAGCATCAATAGTTACAGATTTTTCTACTTTGTCATAATGAGTTTTAGCACCTAATTGCTCAATAACACTCAACATAATATTAACATCAGTCAAATCTGGAACATTATAAATCTTCGATTCACCTTTAGCAAGTAATGCTGCAGCCATCAATTTAAGAACTGAATTTTTTGCACCACCGATTGAAACTTCACCTTTTAGTGGGGTACCACCTTTTATATAAAATCTTTCTACCAATTTAGCCTCCGAAAGAAATCTTCATCATATACTTCAACATATATAATAATACAATCTATAAGGTTTGTTGTAAATAAATTAAATAATGTAAAGAAAAAGTTTTTATTATTTTTTCTCAGAGAGAGAATTATTTATATATGTAATAATGAGCAAAACAATCCAGTGAATTGTTTTGTGAGAGGTTTTGGGAATAAGGGAGAGGGTTGTTTTACTTTTTCAAATTAACCCCTCATCATAACCTTCCCCATAGGGGAAGGCACACAACTTATTCATTAAAGATACTTCACTCAATATGACGACAACTAAAAATTACTAACAATAACAAAAAGACTTAAGAAAAAATCTTAAGTCTTTTTGTCAAATCATTTTTTGAATATTTAATTTTATTTTTTCACATCATCTTTAATAACAATTAAATTATTCATAATCTTCATTGCACAAGTAGGAAGAACAACGTGTTCCAAACCATCAGCAATACCGATAATTTTACCTGCACCTAAAACAACTTCTTCACCTTTGTACATAAATTTGTAATCTGTGTTACGATCTGAACGAATAGTAATTTTTTCTGTCATTGGATTTACCCCTTACAATACTGGTTACAGTCAATTATTATAATCTATTTTTGTATAAAAATCAAGGTTTTGTTATATTGTTTACTTTTTGATTATATTAGAGTAGTATTTATGAGTATAAATATTTTACAGATTTGGAGAGTTTATGAGTTTGAAAGATAAATTAAAATATCTTTTTTCTATTGATACAAAAAGTACAAATAGAGTAATTATCTACATTGCAGGGATTAGAATTAGGTTTATAAAACCAAGCGTTAAAGAAGCAGGGATTGAATATATCAAATTCAATTGTCCTGTTTCAGAAATTCCAAAAGCTGAAGGAACTCTTCGCAAAATACAACTTGCTGATTTGAAAATGATGAAAATTTTCGATGAATTATGCAAAGAAAATAATTTTGAGTACTGGTTGGATTTTGGAAATCTTTTAGGTGCTATTCGCCATAAAGGATTTATTCCTTGGGATGATGATGTTGATTTAGGTATGCCAAGAGAAGATTATGAAAAATTTATTGAACTTTATAAAAATGGAATACCAAACTATAAAGATTTATATTTAGAATTTAATAACAATGGAAAAAATAAATGTTTTCTTAAAGTTTTGCATAAAAAACTTCCCAATATCGCTATAGATATTTTCCCATATGACTATTATTACAAGAAAACAAACATTGAAGAAAAATTAAAAATAACTGAAAACATAGGGAAAGTTAGAAACAAATTTTATTACAAACTTCTTTGCCCATTTTTCATAAATCAACCGCAAAAAATGCGTGAAAGATTTAAAAAGCTTACTAGTAAATATATTTTAGAAAATCACAAAGTCGATAAAAATATTGAGCCGTCCTTATTTTACGGAATGGATTATCCACATCCATATGATAATTATTTCTTTGATTACGATAAAATATTTCCGCTAAAAACTATTAATTATGAATGTATAGATTTTCCTTGCCCAAATGATACCAATTTTGTTTTAACGCAAACATTTGGTGATTATATGCAATTACCAGAAAAAGATTGTTACCCAAGACACACCAATTCAAACGGATTTAAAGGTGAAGAAGGCAAAATTTTAGAAGACTTTATAAAAGAATTAAGCTAATAACTTAAAATAAATAATCGAGTTTATATCCAACTATAACTCAATCATTTTCAAGCAATTTGCTCTATCTACGGTGATTTGTTTTCCTAGTTCAAGATTTTTTATTGATACTTGATGTTTCAATATTTCTTCTTCACCCAATATAAATGCGTATTTTGCGACTTTTGATGCCTTTTCTAATTGTTTTGTAAATTTCTTATTTGTCAAATCAAATTCAACATTTAAGCCCTGACTTCTTAACTCTTCTGCCAAAACAAACGCATCAACTGGGAAGTTTGAAACTACATATGCATCTAATTTTTTTGTTTCTTTTGATGGTAAAAGGGAAATCAATCTTTCCATACCCATTGCAAAACCTATTGCAGGAGTAGGATTTCCACCCAATTGTCCAACTAAACCATCATATCTTCCACCACCAGCAACAGCATTTTGAGAACCTAAATTGTTTGATTTAATCTCAAAAACAGTTCTATTATAATAATCTAAACCTCTTACAAGAAGTTTGTTTTCTTTATATTTTACACCCATTCTATCAAGGTATAATTTCAATTCTGTATAATGATGAGAACAATCTTCACAAATAAAATCTGAATTTATAACCTCTTTAATTTCTGGTTTTTCAAAAATTTCTTTGCAAGATTCTACTTTACAATCCAACAATCTCAAAGGATTTTTTTCGTATCTTTTTTGACAATCTTCACAAAGTTCATTGAAATACGGTTTCAAAACCGCTTTCAATTTATTTTTAAATTCTTCTCTACATTTTGGACAACCAAGAGAATTAATCTCAACTTCCAAATCATTTAAACCTAAAGCTTTTAAATAATTAACAGCCATCAAAATAACTTCTGCATCAGCTGTTGGCTGTTCAATACCAAACATTTCAACACCAACTTGGTGAAACTGTCTTTGGCGACCAGCTTGAGGTCTTTCGTATCGGAACATTGGTCCGTGATACCACAATTTTACTGGAGCAGATAATCTTGACATACTATTTTCTATATAAGAACGAACCACGCCTGCCGTATTTTCAGGTCTTAATGTTATTGAACGTTCACTCTTTTCAAAAGTGTACATCTCTTTATTTACAATATCTGTTGTATCTCCAACTCCACGAGAAAAAAGTTCAGTAACCTCTATTATTGGAGTTCTGATTTCTTTAAACCCATATTGAGAAAAAACTTCATTTGCTTTTTCTTCTAGAAAATGCCACATTTCCATATCTTGTGGCAATATATCTTTTGTTCCTTTTAATACTTTTAAAATCTCAGCCATAAAATAATTATATTCTTTCAATCCATATTGTCAAAGGGAGTAATAATGTTATAATGAAAACAAAAATAAGGAGGAGATTTTATGAAATTATTACACACTATGATTAGAGTAAAAAATATAGACGAAAGTTTGAAATTTTATACTGAACTTTTGAATATGAAGCTTGACCACAAAAAAAGATTGGAAGATTGCTGGTTATACTTTTTGAACGATGAAGAAGAATCAACTCAACTAGAATTAACCTACAATGACGAAACTCCAAAAGAAGGTTACAATTTGGGTAATGGTTTTGGTCATTTGGCTTTTTCAGTAAAATCATTTGATGAATTCACTGAAAAAATGAACTCATTAGGATATAAATATTTATACGAGCCATTTGATTTAAATGGAAAAGGTTCAAAAATCGCATTCGTAAAAGATCCAGACGGATACGAAATTGAACTTATTGAAAAAGTTGTTTGGTAAAAATAAAAAAAATAATTCAAATTTAAAGTGGATAAGATAAAAACAACTTATCCACTTATTTTATAAACTTACTTTTTAGCCCCAAACCACTCTACTATTGGACGAATTTCACCAGATTCTAAATTATATTTATGAGCTAATTGGCTATTTAAGATTCTATCTATCCTTAAATTTACTCTAGGAATGTAATCTACGTGTAGTTCTTTATTTTCATCATCATAATTTTCAGAGTAATTCAATCCGTAATGAACACATTCTGGCAACATAGTTACACCTTTTACATCATCATAATAACAAACACCAAAAGTCCTGCAAACCAAACCTCTATACTGATAAACAGAACATTCTCCATTTATCAAAAAAGGGCATTTATGTTCAAATCGTTTTTCGCCTTTGTATTCTTTTTTGTCCATTAACAAGTTTCGAATATTTTGTTGAACTAAAATTTTTCTATTTTCTGGCAATTGCAAATAACCTTGAGTAAGATACGCAAATTCTAACTGTGAAAAAGGATACTCACCTATTTCACAACATAGTGAACATCCTTTGTGACATTTTACATATTTTTTTTGGTTTTCAAATAGTTGAGAAATTATAGAATCAAAATCTTTCAAAAATTCTTCGTATTCTTTTAGCATTCCAAATTACTTACCTTTAATCATTGTGTAACGTCTTCCAACTTTAATTACATCGTAATTTAATTTGCCTTCAATTTCAGGCATTTCTTTATTTTTTATAATGACAACGTAATCTTTTTTAGCTAAATCATCTCTCACATTATTAACTGTTAAACCTATATTTGAATTATAATCAACTTTTTCATCATTGTAATAAAGAAGAGAATACTTTCTATCCATATTAAACGAAGATATTTTATAATTATAATTCTTTGCATACTTTGCAAATTCAATTAAATCTTGTTGACCAAATCTATAATCAACTTCAAAAAATTCTTCTGTTGCAAAAGCTGATATTACTGTCATAAATAAAACATAAAAAATGAAAACACCAACATATTTTTTATATTTTACAAATAATAATGACCCTAAACCAAATACAATTAAACAAATCAATGCAAACCATTTAATTTCAGCAATATCATCATTCAATTGAACTGGAAGATAATATTGTGTGAACATTGCAGCAAATCCAGCAACTAGACATATCCATCCAAAAATTTGAACTGATATATTTATTGGTTTTTCATGTTTTTTCTTATCAACATAATCTTGCCACATTAAACCTACAATTATCGCTAATGGATAATATATTGGTAAAATATAAGTTGCTAATTTTGTGGAAGAAGAAGAGAAGAAAAACATTATCCAAATTACAGTAACCCAACATAATGCTAATGCTTTATGAACGTTATCCATACTTGCAAAATCAAAATTTTTAACCTTTTCTACATAATGCAATTTTCCCCAGTTCTTAATTTTATCAACAAAAACTGCAATCATTGAAAATACCCATGGAATAAATCCCCATAAAACAACTAAGAAATAATAATAGAATGGTTGTTTTCTACCAATTTCATTATTTGCAGTATTCAAAAATCTATGTAAGTGATGTTTTATTATGTATTCATTATAGAATAATGGATCATACTTTTTGAACATTATTATATGCCAAGGTAAAACAATCAATAAAAATATTATTGCACCTGGAATTATATATAGAGGTTTAAATATTTCTTTGAATTTTTTAGCCATAATTGAGGTGAAAAATACTGTACCAAAAGGAATTGCAATACCAGGAATACCTTTTGCCATGACTGCTAAACCTGTAAAGAAATAAAAAGCCCACCAGTAAAATTTCTTATGATTTTCTTGGCAAAAATAAACTTGAAAATAACAAACTAAAGCTAATCCAACATAAAAAGTTAAAACAATATCTAATATTGCGTATTTTGCCAACATTATGAATTCCAAAGATGTTGCTAAAATTAAAGAAGTGAATACTCCAAACCTTCTGCTAACTCTTTTTCGAGCAGTAAAATAAACTACAAAAGAAAAGATAAAACCTAATAAAGCAACAGGAAATCTTGCTGTCCATTCATTAACTTTTCCTCCCCACAAAGCAAAAGACAAACATTCTTGCCAAAAATACAATGGAGGTTTTTCAAAGAAATATTGACCATTAAGATATAAGGTCAAAAAATCTTTCGTATTAAACATATCTCTAGACATTGCAACATATCTTGTTTCATCAACATCCATCAATGAATAAGTACCAATGTTATGGAAAAAGATAAAATAAAACAAAATAGCTAAACCTAAAACAGTTAAAACTTCACTATGCTTATTACAAAAACTAACAATTTTATCCCAAATTAAAATTAATTTTTCTTTCAAAATAATATCCCTTCTTAGATAAATACCCTATAAAAAATTATACTATAAAATTAAACTTTCATCTAATATTTTAATTACTCTTTTAGTATTTTATTAGTTATAACAATACAATATAAATATATATTTATAATTAATAAAATTAATGTTCATGTTAGTAAGTAGTAAATATTTGTAGAAAACTCTTAAAACTCTCTCATAATCAAACTTTCACTCTCTAAAACTTTTGTAGAAAACTTTCAAAAGTTTTTAGATAAATTGTATAAAACTTTTTATTAATTTTAAAAGAATAAAAACATGTATAAAACTATTTGTTTTCTACACTTTTTATACATAGTTTTGAACATGTGGTTCAAATTAAAGTATAATGCAAGAAATGGAATATTTTGGTTTATTTATTGTTGTCAAGTATTTAACTCACCCAAGTGGCTAGTCGTATTTTTACTTACGTAAAAGTACGGATGTTTACGTATTTTGAAAAACATGTTATATTAGTATTATCAGTTAAGGCTCACACCCGAGAGAACAAAAACTCTTAAAAGTCTAAAAACTTTTTGATGGTAAAGTTGTTTGCTGGTAAAATCTGGGTTATTCGCACCATTCACTTTTAGAAATTTTGTTCTATAATATCTGATATGTTTAACATCAATACGGATGATATTTCTGAAAGTTATGATGAATTTAGGCAGAGAATAAAAGATAATAAATCTTTTGCTGTTACTGGATTAACCTCTGTTTTGCGACTTTTTTTACTATCTAAAATAATAAATTATTCAAAGAAAAAAGTATTGTTTATAACTTCTTCTGAACAAAATGCTCTGCGTTATCAAAGTGATTTGAGTTCAATTTGTGATTTAAAATCTAGTGTAATTCCGTTTCAAAATATTTCGATGTATGAAACAGTTTCTCCAAATTTGTACGATTATTCAGAACAAATTAAAATATTGCAATCTAAACCAGATATCATATTGTGTCCTGTAAAAGCATTGTTAGAAAAATTTCCTAATGCTGATTTTTTCAAAAAAAATAGCTTTAAGATTAAAATAGGTGATACTCTAGATTTAAAAAAATTGTCACGAAAATTGGTTGATTTAGGTTATAAAAAATCGACAATGGTTAGTGATATGTCTGAATTTAGTATTCGTGGTGATATTGCTGATATTTATACTTTGGGTGAAAATCCTGTGAGGGTTGAGCTTTGGGGTGATGAAGTTGTTGATATTAGATATTTTAACAACGAAACTCAAAAATCTATTGAAAAAACTAAAGAAGTAAAAATTTACCCAATATACAAATTTATTACAGCTGGTCAAGAAGATTTAGTTAAAAACATCCAGCAAGATGGAATTTTAGATGACGATGAAATTCCAGAAGAAAATTATTTTGAAGGAATTGAAGTATATCAAAATTTCTTCAATAAAAATCTAGTTTCAATCTTAGATTATTTTGAAGATTATACAATCGTTTTTGATGAAACATCTGAAATCTATTCAAAATACGAGTTTTTGGATGAAAATTTTGACAAACAATTAGAAGAAAATTTAAAACTTTCTGTAATAAAAAAAATAGAAGGAAAAAATCATTTTACATATGATGAATTTTTAAGAAAAACAACTTATTTTCAAAAGATAGGTTTCAATAATTTCATTGATGGTAATATGGGCGATATTGTTGAATTTAATGCTCAACCGCTCAGAAATTTTGAAGCTGATTTTGATATGATAACTTCTTTTATTAAAGAACATCTAGGTTGGAAAATAATTATCGCAACAGATTATCCTGAAAGGGTAAAAGAAATATTATCAGAAAGAGATATTTTTTCTGTTGAATATGGCGAAAGTATTGTTTCTGGCGGATGTATATTAGAAGATTTTAAAACCATAATTATAACAGATAGAGAACTTTTTAATAAACGTTCAAAAGAGGTTACTGCTACAAAAAAATCTTATTATAAGGAAAAACCAGAATATATTGAAAATATAAATGATATAAAAGTTGGTGAATATGTTGTTCATACAATTCATGGGCTTGGAATTTACAAAGGTCTTTCAAAACAAGAAATTGATGGTCAATTAAAAGATTATTTAACAATAGAATACGCAAATAAAGACAGATTACATATTCCAGCTGAACAAATAAATCTTTTGTGCAGATACAGAGGTTCTGGAACCGTTAAACCAAAACTTTCTCGAATGGGGGGAAAAGATTGGGAGAGCACAAAAGCAAAGGTTAAAAAAGCTGTTGAAGTTGTTGCTTATGATTTGTTAAGACTTTATGCAAGACGTAAAATGCAACAAGGAATTCAATTTTTGCCAGATACAAATTGGCAAGTAGAAATGGAAGAAGCTTTTGAATACGTAGAAACCCCAGACCAGTTAAAAGCTATTGATCAAGTTAAAAAAGATATGGAATCTTCTCAACCTATGGATAGATTGATTTGTGGTGATGTAGGTTTTGGAAAAACAGAAGTTGCAATGAGAGCAATTTTCAAAGCTGTAACTTCTGGAAAACAAGTTGCGGTTGTTGTTCCTACAACAATTCTAGCCCTTCAACATTATCAAACTATTTCCGAAAGATTTAAACCTTTTGGAATTGGAGTTGAATTATTATCACGTTTCAGAACTCAAAAAGAACAAAAAGAAACAATAAAAAATTTGGCAACTGGAAAATGTGATGTAGTTGTTGGTACGCATAGACTTTTGCAGGAAGGAATTGTTTTTAAAGATTTGGGGCTTCTTGTCATTGACGAGGAACACAGATTTGGAGTTCGTCACAAAGAAAAATTAAAACAATTAAGAGAAAATATTGATATTCTTTCAATGTCAGCAACACCAATTCCGAGAACTCTTTATATGTCTTTATCTGGAATTAAGGATATGTCTGTAATTAATACTCCTCCTAAAAACAGACTTCCAATAAAAACGTATGTTGGAGAATGGAATGAAAATATGGTTAAAAACGCCATAAACCACGAAATAGATAGAGAAGGACAAGTTTTTTATCTTTACAATAGAGTTGAAACTATTCAAGAATTTAAAAATCAACTCCAAAAAATAGTTCCGAACGCAAGAATTGCAATTGGGCATGGACAAATGGATGAAAAAGCACTTGAAGAAGTAATTGTAGATTTTGCAAATCATGAATATGATGTTTTGCTTGCAACTACAATTATTGAAAATGGTATTGATATTCCGAATGCAAATACTATGATAATCCACGATGCTGATAGATTTGGACTTGCTCAATTATATCAATTGAGAGGTCGTGTTGGCCGTTCTCAACGTCAAGCGTATTGTTATTGCTTCTATAAAAAAAGTAAAGAAATTACAAAAGATGCTGTTCACCGTTTGAAAGCAATAAAAGAATTTACAACTTTAGGTAGTGGATATCAAATTGCTCTGAGGGATGTAGAAATTCGTGGAGTTGGAAATATTTTGGGTACAAAACAACATGGACATATGATAAATGTTGGTTTTGATACTTATTGCGAACTTTTAGATGAAGCAGTACAAGAAATTCAAGGTGAAAAAGTTGAAAAAACTACCCCTGCAATTGTTGATATAAATGTAACTGCTTATATTCCAGATGAATGGGTTGGTTCATCTGAACAAAAAATGATTGAATATAAGCGTTTGGCTGATGTAAAAAGTTCCACAGAGCTAGATTATATTGTAGAGGAATGGCAAGATAGGTTTGCAAAACCTCCAGAATGTGTAGAAAATCTAATTAAACTAATTAGATTAAGACTTTCTGCTACTGAAGTTAAAATTTCAGTTATTCGTGAAACTCAGGATAGTATAAGAATTTATACTCCTTATTCAAAAGCAGAATGGAATTTGATATATAAAGTTTTGCCATTAAATTTGGCAAAGAAAATCAAATTTACAGTAGCACCTAAATCTTGTCAAGAAGGTTGTTCTATCTTGATTTTAAACACATCATATGTAAATTTTAATGAAGTATTTAACATTTTAACTGATTTGTTTTATTATATTCATAAAGTTAGTTACGAATACTAAAAAAAGGGAGAGTGTAAATGAAAGGTTCAAAAATATTAGCAACATTAATGCTATCGGCAATGTTATTTACAGGTTGTGGATTAAAAGATCAACAAGCGATTATAAAAGTTAATGATGGCGTTATTACCTTAAAAGAACACGATGATTTAATGTCAAAACAATTAGCACAATCACCATTTGCAAAAATGTCAGATGCTGATTTAACAGGTAACAAAGATGGTTTTGTTTATCTAATGACAGAACAAGGTGTTGTTAACCAATTAATTATTCAAAAACTATTAGACCAAGAAGCTGATGCTAGAGGTATCAAAGTTTCTCAAAAAGATATAGACCAAGCAATTAAAGAAGTAATGGATAAAATGGGTGGGAAAGACCAATTGATGAATACTTTGAGAAATAATGGTATTTCTACTGCTGAATTTAAGAAAGATATTAAAGTTCAAGTTAAAATGCAAAAATTAGCAACAGAAGCAGGAAACATCAAAGTTACTGATGCTGATTGCAAAAATTTCTATAACAAAAATCAAGACAAATTTAGACATGCTGACCAAGTTAGAGCTTCTCACATCTTGATTTCAGCTAACCCATATCAAATTCAACAAGAAATTACATCTAAATCAAAAACAAAAATGGATGAAAAAGAATTAAAAGCTGCTGTTGAAAAAGTAATGGCTGAAAAACAAGCAGAAGCAGAAAAATTAGCAAAAGAATTACAAGCAGATAATTCAAAATTTGCTCAATATGCTAAAAAATATTCAGAAGATCCTCAATCAGCAAAACAAGGCGGAGATTTAGGTTTCTTTGCAAAAGATAGAATGGTTCCAGAATTTGCAGAAGCTGCATTTAAAGCTAAACCTAATACCGTTACAGAACCTGTAAAATCTCAATTTGGATACCATATCATTATGGTTACAGATAGAAGAGGAGCTGGTGTTGTTCCTTACGAAAAAGCTAAATCTGATATTAAAGATTACTTAACTCAAGAAAAACAAGTTAAAGCATTAGATGAGTTAACTACTGTAGCTAAGAAAAAAGCAAAAATAGAATTTGTTGATCAAAGATATAATCCTGAAGAAATTTCTAAAAAACTTCACAAACAAGTAAATGATATGTCAGGTGGTACTGCAGATATTCTGCAAAATCAAGCAAAAGAAAAGAAATCAAAATAATAAAAAATAAATATTACAAACACCCTTTTAGTAAATCTAAAAGGGTGTTTGTTGTTGAAATAATCTATAAATGTAAAAAATTTATATAAAAACTAATACAAATTAAACATGGGCTGTTAATGATGGAGCAATTGAAATGAACTGTCTAACTAAATCAGCATCCCATTGAGTTCCTGCTCCTTCTTTAAGAATTGCACAAGCTTTTTCAATTGGCATACCTTTTCTATATGGTCTGTCACTAACCAAAGCGTGGTAAGCATCTGCGACTGAAACAATTCTTGCAGCAAGTGGAATTTCATTACCTTTCAAATGTTCTGGATAACCTTTGCCATCAAGTCTTTCGTGGTGATATTTAACGATAGGAATTAAATCTCTTAGTGCTTCGTTTGGTTCAAGTACTTTTTCAGCACCGATTACTGGGTGTTGTTTCATTATTTCCCATTCTTCATCTGTTAATTTTCCAGGTTTTTTCAATACACTTTCAGGAATACCAATTTTTCCTACATCGTGAAGCATTGCACCAATTTTAATTCTTTCAACTTCGCTTTCTGGTAAGTTGATTGCTCTTGCCAAAGCTTCAGAGTATCTTGATACAGATGTTGAGTGACCTTTTGTGTAAGGGTCTTTAGCATCAATTGCACCAGCTAGAGAAGTTACCATTTCCATCAAGTGGTTATGGTTTATAATTTCTTCGTTATTAAATTTGTGAACAAGTTCTTCTTCAAAATTGATACCAATTTGTGAGTGACGTTTTGCAAGAACTTCTGCAAATGAATTTAGTGCAACATCATCCCAGAAATTGAAGTCTGAAGAACTTACAATTGCTGACATTCCTTCTTTATAACCTTTAGCTTGAGAAATAAACATCGCTTGTTCTGCTAATATTAAAAGTTTTTCTTGGTCAGACGAACAATCTGGATATGTAGAAATACCAACTGAAACTTTTACAGGTCCAACATCATCTACAAAACAACAAGATAAACAGTAGGTAATATATTCTGCAAGATATTTAGCATCTCGGGTGTCTGTATCAGGCATTATTACAGCGATTTCATCACCGCCATATCTTCCAGCATAATCTGTGTTTCTGATGTTTTGTTTAACTTTCTCTGCTAAAAGTTTGATAACCTCATCACCTTTTGCGTGACCAAGTTCTCTATTGATTTTAGAAATATTGTTAACATCAAACATAACAACAGATAAATGAGTATTGTTATCTTTCGCTTTGGCAAGTTCTTTTGCTAACATTTCTTGGAAACCTCTATGGTTATATAAAGAGGTTAGTGTGTCTGTATTAGCATATTTGCTTGTTTGTTCAAGGAGTTGAATATTATGGACAAACATACCCATATAATTTGAAATAAATGAAACAAGATTAGTGTTAATATTTGCGATGTTTTGACCAACAAGCATAACACCAATACACTTGTGTACTGACATCATAGGAAATATCACTGAAGATGATTTAGCTAAATATGGGTTGTTTAAATAATTTATATTATCAATATCCGCGATTGTTTTATGACTAAAACTGTTTATTATAGGATTATTTTCATCTGATAAAAATATTTTAGAAGAATAAGTATTTCCCGTGTTGTTATATAATTTTAGGTTGATACATTTTGATTTTTCGTGTAAGAGTCCAAAACCTACAAATTTCCACTTCAGTTTGTTGATAAAAATATTATTTAACTGAGTAAATAATCCTGCAATACTTGTGTTATTTTGAAAAGCATCAGATATATTTCTCATTATTTCAAAATAATTGATATTATTTTGAATTGGGTTTGTAAGAGTTTTGTATTCTGAATTGTAAGATTTTGCTTTAGTTTTTGTAGCATTAAAACTGTTGATTGTTTCGACAATACTTTCAAGACTATTTTGTTCAGAAACAGAAATAGGTTTGATTAGTTTATCGAGTTTCTTTTTCGTAGTAGCTAATTCTTCTTTATCTTTGGTAGTGGTAACATTTGCATTTTTTGCAACAGAAATCATCGGAGCATTTTTAATAGGGCTCTTTACTTTTTTAATAGGATTTGAGCTTAACGATTTTTTATCCGAATTTGTCGATTTATTTAGTTTTTCATCTTCTACTTTTTTCAAAACGCAACTACCTACAATTTTATACTATAAGTTTCTTGAAACTAATTTTTTGACTAATAATTAATTAATTTTTACATTACTAAACAATTCTAACCTATTAGCCACTAAAATCAATACTTCAAATAGAGGGAATATCCCCCAAACTACTAACCTTTCAAATCAATTAAATTTTACTACACTTATAGTATAAAATATTTTAAGTGTTTTTTCTACCCTTCCTTCACATAATGTTAAAAAGTGTAAAAGAGAAATGGGTTTTATTTCCTTAATATCTTGTAATTATTATTCCCTTTTAGGTCTATTTATTCTATAATTCTACTATATTATAGACTAAGGAGTGTTAGGGAATGAAATTTGTAATAAGCAAAGAAGATTTATATAATGGTATCAAAATTGTTGAAAGAGCTACTTCTCAAAAAGCTGTTCAACCTGTTTTGTATAATATTTTGATTGAAACTTTAGAAAATAATAAATTACGTTTAACAGCAACTGATTTAGTTTTAACTGTTATCACTACGGTTGATGCTCAAATTGTTGAAGCTGGTAAAATTACTCTACCTGCTAAAAAATTAAATGAAATTGTTTCTAAGTTAAGCAATGATTTAATTACAATTGAAACAGAAGATGGTGGTACAAACGTAAATATTTCTTGTCAAAAATCAAAATTTGATATTATTGGAATTTCTGCCTCTGAATTTCCTCCAGAAGTTTCTAATTATGAAATAGATGATACAAAATGTTTTGATGTAGAATTAAAACCATTTTTGAAAGGTATTAGACAAGCTGGATTTGCTGCTGCTGGTTATGAAGTAAGCAATCTTTTATCTGGTATCGTTTGTGATTTTTCTGATGGAGTTTTAGAAATTGCTTCAACTGATGGTAATAGACTTGCACGTGTTAGAGAAAAATTGACTAGCAGTTTCACAGAAGAAACTCAGTTGATTATTCCATCAAGAACATTGAATGAATTTTTGAAAATGTCATCATTTATTGATGAAGATACAATTAAAATTTGCAAAGACAAATCTACAATCATTTTCAAAACTGAAAAAACATTGACAATTTCAAGATTATTAGATGGTCAATTCCCTAAATATAATCAGTTAATTCCTTCTGAAAGTCCAAAACAGGCAATCGTAAATGTTTCTCAATTGATTGCTGCTTTAGAAAGAGTTTCAGTTATGGTCAATGATAAAACAAGTATTGTTAAAATGTTGTTCGCTGATAATGAATTAACTTTGTCTGCTGATACACCAGATTCTGGTAAATCAGAAGATAAAATTGATATTCAATATACAGCAGAAGAATTATTGATTGCATTCAATTATAAATTTGTTTTAGATGCTTTGAGAATTATTGAAAGTGATGAAGTAATTATTGGTTTGAATGCAAGTTTATCTGCAACAGTTTTGAAACCAAACAGTGATGAAGATTTCATTTGTTTGATTATGCCTGTTCAAATTAGATAATTGGTTAAATAAAAGTTTTAAATATAGAAGGAAGGTATTTTATATGGTAACAGAAGAAAAGGCAAATATTGATTGGGCAAATGTCGGTTTTGGTTATCACAAAACTGATAAAAGATATGTTTCAAATTACAAAGATGGAAAATGGGACGAAGGTGTGCTTACTGAAGATTCAAATATTGTTTTGAATGAAAGTGCTGGAGTTTTGCAATATGCTCAAACTTGTTTTGAAGGTATGAAGGCTTATACAACAGTTGATGGTAAAGTTGTTGTTTTTAGACCAGATATGAATGCAAAAAGAATGTCTGATACAGCAAAAAGACTTGAAATGCCTGTATTCCCTGAAGATAGATTTGTTGAAGCAGTTGAACAAGTTGTAAAAGCAAATTTGAAATTTGTTCCTCCATATGGAACTGGTGCAACTCTTTATTTAAGACCTTTTATGTTTGGTTCTGCACCTGTTATGGGTGTTAAACCGTCTGCTGAATATCAATTCAGAATTTTTGCTTCTCCTGTTGGACCATATTTTAAAGGTGGAGCTAAACCAATTACTTTGACTGTTAGTGATTTTGATAGAGCTGCTCCTCACGGTACAGGTCACGTTAAAGCTGGTTTGAATTACGCAATGAGTTTGCACGCAATTGTTACTGCTCATGCTAACGGTTATGATGAAAACTTATACCCAGATGCTTTAACAAGAACAAAAGTAGAAGAAACAGGTGGAGCTAACTTCTTCTTCGTAACTAAAGATAATAAAGTTGTAACTCCAAAATCTGATAGTATTTTGCCATCAATTACAAGAAGATCATTGATGTATGTGGCAAAAGAATACTTAGGATTAGAAACAGAAGAAAGAGAAGTTTACTTGTCAGAATTAAAAGATTTTGCAGAATGTGGTTTGTGTGGTACAGCCGCAGTTATTTCACCAGTTGGCAAAATTGTTGACCATGGCAAGGAAATTTGTTTCCCATCTGGAATGGAAAAAATGGGTCCAATTTCTCAAAAATTGTATGAAACTCTTACAGGTATTCAATATGGAAGAATTGAAGCTCCTGAAGGTTGGATAAGAGTTATCGCATAAGAAATATTGCAAATTTATAAAAATATTAACACCGTGTTTTTTCAAAATGCGGTGTTTTATTATGTTTTGACACTGAATATTAAATTTTGTTACAAAAGTAATCAATTTTCTAAAGTTTTCACAAAATCATTCCGATAGTGAGTATGTAATTAGAAAACAAACTTTAAGGAGTGTAGAAACAATGTCTGAGAAAAAGATTATGGATGTAGAAGATTTAATGTTAGATTATGCAGAAATGACCAGTTTTGATTTTGGTTCATTATCTCAAGAAGAAATGAATACATTAAATAAGATTTCAAACAGTGAATATTCAAAGAAGCCTTATGCTTTCAAGTATGGTAATTTCAAGTTAACAGACTTCTTTCATTCATTGTTAACCGACGAGAACAGATAATAGCGTAGCTGAAGATTTTGGAGATATGTGATGACTATGGACGAAAAGAAAATGTTTGAAGCAGGATGTTTTTTACCTTCATGGACAGAAGAAACCGAGCTGGAGGTGATGCCGATTTCCCAAGTTTATGTAAGACGGAACAAAGATTTGCAAACTCTGGTTGGAGAGTTAGACCAGATTAAAGAACATATTCAAGATGTCCAACAAAGACAATGGAATTTAGCAAAACTTTTGCACTTCCATAATAACGATTTCGTGAAAGAATAGAACGACTACCAGACATTCTTAGACAAATTTTGCCCAAAACAACTGCAACTGTTTTGGGCATTTCGTTTTTTTTATTTGTTATTAAAACGAAAACCTAATCAAATATTTTTGATTAGGTTATAAAATTAGTTCGAGGTTGTGATTACACACAAATTTCGAACATATCCCTAGTATTTATATTAAGCTGTTTTTAATTCTTTCTCAGGTTCTCCAATTGTTTCAAGTAAGGTTTCTATGACCTTTGGCATTTGGCAAATAAACGAATAATGACCATTTGCTAATGAACATTTTTTGCAATCACAATTAATCTGGTAGCACTCAATGGCTTGTTCTGTCCAATTTTGTGTTATAGAATCAGACATTTCTTCATTTCCAGGTAAGTAAGAGTATATTTCATTGTTATCAGAAAATAGTCTATCCATACCACCCTCCCAAAAGTCTTTACAATCTACCCATTCTCATTTTAACGGCTAAAATGTTAATTTTAATCCTTTATTTGGAGGATATTTAAATGTATAATTTTTCAATAATTGTATCCAATTCTTTTTTATATTTTTCAATTTGTTTAGAATCATTTACTGTTAATATTTTATCAACTAGTTTAATAATGGGTTGTTGTTCTTTTAAAGAAATATTGGGAATTGGTAATTCTTCTAAAGCACTTTTTAAAACTTTTAATGAAGGATAATTTTTTTGATAATAGAAATCTATAATTCTAGAGTTTAAAATTGCTAAAATATATTTTATATCTAAATTTTCAATTCTTGGAATTAAAATATTGCAACTATTTAGTGATAATGTTTTATTATTGTCATAGGCAAAAATTAATTTGTTTGAAACAAATTTGTATAACAATTTTTCCTTTGCTCTGTATATTTTAGTCGGAGCAATTTGTTGAAAATTTTTTGGTTCAAAGTCAATGTAATTATAACTTGGAAGAATTTTATATTTTTTTATATCAGAACCCTTTAAAATAATTTCATTTTTTTTACTTTTTTTATTAGAGATAAATTTTGAATTGTTTCCTGTAACAATCCCAAGTGCGAATATTGCATTATTTTTGAGATATACAGCATTTTTTAAAGTTTTAATTTTTTTGACGACTTTATATTCTTCATCTGTCATGTTAAAACAAAAGCTTTTTGGATTAATTTTTCTTTCAGTTTTTATAGTATAAGTTTTTTTTGTATTTTCTACAATTGTATTTTTGGTAGAGAAATTGTTTTTAGTTTTTACCAGTTGGATAATTATAGATGGGCAATGAACGTCATTAAAAATATTGCCAAGGTATTTAATATATTGAATAGATGTTTTTTCAAAAATTATTTCTCTAATTATCTGGTGAGTTTTTACATTTAAAATTACTTCTGGTAAAACAAACGAGATAATTCCATCATTTTTGACATTTTTCAATGCTTGTTCAAGAATCACATCATAAGATTCTATATTTTTATTTTTTGCAGATAAATATTTCTCTTTGAGTTCAAGTTTCTTTTTATCAGTAAAACTAGCTCCCCAAGGTGGGTTTCCTATGATATAATCAAATTTTTCATCTGAATTCCATTGAAAATAGTCACTTTTTGTAAAATTTGAATAAAGAATTTCTATATTTTCAATTTCAAATTTAAGTAACATATTTAAACGAGTAATTTTTATACTTAATTCATCAATATCATTTCCATAAATATTTTTAATATCTATGTTTTGTGGTAGCTGTAATAAGAAATTACCTGTACCGCAACATGGATCAAAAATGTTTTTGTTTTTATAATTTTTATTTATTTCAAAAATTTTTGAAATAAGATTTTTTACGGTGATTGTTGGAGTATAATAGATACCGTTTGCTTTTCTGCTATTTAGGTTTTTGCAAGAAATGTATAAAAAACCAAGTAAATCTTCATTTTTTTGATAATAGAATGGTGTTGTAAAAATTTTTTGATTATTTTTAACAAAATTAAAAGCAAAAATTTTATCTTCTATTAAATCATCAATTAATTTTTTGTATTTTGAGTGAGATATTTTGTTAGATAAAAATTGTTCAAGAAGGTTTGTTCGCTTATTTTCTGAAAATTTTTGAGCAAAACATTGAAGAGAGCATTCGGCAATGATAAGAGAAATTATATTTTCAGATAGTTCAATATTATTAGTATCGAGATATTCCAGTAAATTTTTTATATTTTCTATGTTTTTGTTATCTTGTGAAAGGTAGTCGCAGTATAATTTGTTGCCAGATATAAATTTTTTATTGCGACGACTTTTTAGGTTTGGGTTTTTACCAATTTCTATGTCGGTTTTAAATTTTTTTATATATTTAGGTGAAAAAATAGGATTTGATCCAGTTTCAATATCAGGTATTATTTTTCCCTGTTTAATCCAATTTTTTCCTGTTGTAAGTGATATAGATAATTCATCACAAAATTGAGCTAAAGTGAGGGCATTTTGATTTTGTGTAGTTTTTTTTCTCATATTAGAAAGTATAAATGAAAAAAGATTTTAATTTAACTATTTTATATTTCGTAAATATTTCATATTACCATATTTAATAATATAATCTGCTGCACTTGTTCCTGCGTAGTCTAATTTTGCATTTCCATCATTTCCTTTGTCGTCTTCTTTTTTAGGAACAATTGCGTCTGCTAATATTTCAAATTCAAAAACATCTTTTCCGAATGTGTTAGGTTTTTTATCTCCATTTACATCATATAAAATGTATCCACAGGTGTTTTCAATTCCACCATTTTTCATATTACAATTTGTACCCTGTGCTTTTATTATTAAATGGCTTCCATCAATTAGTACAATTCTATAATAATATTTGTATCTTGAGTTAGAATAAGTATTCCATTTAGACCCATTTAACGTGTAATAATCAACATCTAACATACAATTTCTTTTGAAACCACAATCTTTTAAAACTTTTAAATGTGGCATTAAATTTTCTGCTAACATTTGAGAGTTTTTAGTAGAACTAACATTGTTACCAACATTTTCAAAATCCCAAGAGTCAACGGCATCATTTTCTGCAATAGCTAACCTTAGTGCATTTGATAAAGTAGAATTCATTTTTTTTACTTTTGAAACAGTAATTGCTTCATTACACGAACTTATTAACCCTGGAATAGTAATAGCTGCAACTACTCCAATAATCCCCAATGTAATTAAAACTTCTGCTAAAGTAAAACCTTTACTCATTTATCACTTTTTACCTTTAATTTCTATATAAATTATCACTATTATACATTGTATATCACATATTTATAATAAAGTCTATATTTTTATAGTTAAGATGCTATTTATTAACTTATACAATCTCTGTATTGGAGAATATATGCAAACAAAAAAAGAGTTATTAGGATTAAGAATAAAAGAGTTTAGAGAGAATAGAAAATTAACTCAAGATAAATTATCAGAAATGGTTGGAATAGATCCAAAACATTTAAGCCGTATAGAAAATGGAAGAAACTATCCGTCTTTTGAAACATTAGAAAAAATATTGGAAAGTTTAGATATTTCGTATGAAGATATTTTTAATTTCAATCATTTAGTTTCAAAAGTAGAATTATTAAATAAAATATCTGAAAAATTGAATAGTTTAAGTGAAGATAAATTACGATTTGTTTATAAAATAATAAATGAATTATAAAAACTAATTTGAGTTTGCTAAGTTTATTTAGGTATTTTTATACTCGATATTCGTCGATAAAATTCATTTTTTCACGAAATATCATATCATTAGCCTCCGTACCTTTTTCAATAATACTTTCTAATGCTTTTAAAATAATAGTAAATTTTAGATAAACAACATCAATAATTTACTTAGTTTTACAGATTACACAAATATTACACAAGACCATAAAAATTAGAACTTTAAAAATACGCATAAATAAAGGACAGATATATTATCTGTCCTTTATGGTGGGCCGCAGTGGACTCGAACCACCGACCTCACCCTTATCAGGGGTGCGCTCTAACCACCTGAGCTAGCAGCCCGCATTTAGCGATTTTGCTTCAGTTTTCACTTCCGCATGAACAAATGTACTATAAACATTTTTTAAAATCAAGTCTTTTATTTAAGTTTTCTGAATTTTAATACTACTTGTGTTCTAAATCCATATTCAAATAAGTTTTTCTTTCTAATAATTGTTTTTATATCAGGGGTAATTTTTTCTTCTGTATATATTGAAATCTCGGTTATATAATCTTCTTCATTATAGTTTATTTTTATATCTTTAATCTCTCCGATTTCATCATCTTCTAAACCATCTGCTATTCGGAGTATTCCGCCTAATCTTTTTACTGTTCTTTTTTCGTCTTTATCAAAATCTTTATATAACTTATCTTCTTTTTTGTCTGGCAAATCCCCTCTGTGGTATCTGCATATACAAGATATTATTTCTGTTTCTTTTTCTGAAAAATCTGACAAACCCTCTTTTAGTATAAGTTTTTGACTATATTTATTATGCGAATCTTCATCTATGGAGTATCCAATGTCGTGCAAAAATGCGGAAGAGATTAAAATATTTTTTTTTCTGTCAGACATTTCTTTTAAGTTTTTGTTCACCTCTTCAAAAATTAAAAGAGATAATTTACAAACTTCTTTTGTATGTTCTTTTTTTGTGCAATATTTTTCAAATAATTCTTGTGTCGATAACTTTTTCATAGCGAAAATATTTTAGCATAAAATAAAAAAGACTATCAAATAGTTTGATAGTCTTCCTTTCCTTTAAATAAAAGCCAATTATTAGATATTGATTTTTCTTTCAAAATTCTTTCTGATTTTTTTCTTAGCATTATCTAAGTTTTTAATTTTCTTTTCAGCATACTTGATTTGTTTTTTAGCTGCTGTTCTTTCTGCTTTAGCTGTTTGGTATCTTGAATCGATTTGTGTGTAGTTTGTTTTGTAGTTTAACAATTTGTTTCTTAACTCAATTTGAGCGTTATCGATTTGAAGAATAGAATTTTGCATTTTAGGACCAGCAACAACTTGGCTTGGGTCTAGCAAATCTGTTCCTTTTGCATCTACTGAATTTATTGATGTAGAAGGTGTTGCAGTTGTTTTTACAGAAGAACTGTCATCAAAATTTAGTGGTGTAAATTTTGTTTCTGCCATAGCAATTGTTCCTGAAAGCATCAATAATCCCAATGTTAGGGCAAATATTTTTGATAGTTTTTTCATTTTGTATATTCCTCCATTGTAGCTGTAAACCTTTTCTATATTTTAGTTTATTTTTGGAATTTGAAAAAGAAATTTACATAATTTAATATCCTTAATTTCTGTGTTATTATTTTGGTTAGAGGATCTTGGGAAGATGAAAAAAGAATGGATTTTAGATAATACAGTAACAAATGAAAAATCTTTAATTAAAAGATTATTGATTTCTCGTGGAATAAAAACGGAAGAAGAAATGAAGGTATTTTTAAATCCTCTTGAAACTCCGTTAACTTCACCAAATGTTTTTACCGATATGGAAAAAACTGTTGAAAGAGTGTCACGTGCTATCGATAACAAAGAAGTTATAATAATTTATGGTGATTTTGATGCTGATGGTGTAACTTCTACTTCTGTATTGTATAAAACCTTGAAATTTCTTGGGGCAGATGTTCATTATTTTATCCCTGATAGAGAAAGTGAAGGTCATGGTTTTGATAAAAAAGCGTTGATAAAACTGATGACGACAATTAAACCTAAAGTGATAATCTCTGTTGACTGCGGAATTTCAGATGTTGATGCTGTAAGATTTTTAAACAGTTTTAAAATGATTGATGTTATTATTACAGATCACCACGAAGCTCCAGAAGAATTACCTCCAGCTTATGCAATAATAAATCCAAAAGCTCCAAATGCTTTAGATGAAAGTTTATCTGCAAAACAAATTGAGTATTTAACATATCTTGCTGGTTGTGGAGTTGCTTTTAAAGTTGCTCAAGCTATTCTTGCTAAATATGAAAAAACTGAATTTGTTTATGAAATTTTGCCTTTTGTCGCTGTTGGTACTGTGTCTGATATTGTTCCTTTGATAGGAGAAAATAGATATTTTGTTTCAAAAGGATTGGAATTAATTTCTAAAGGAAAGCATAAGGGTTTGAAAATTCTTTTGGAAAGTGCGGGTTATGATATAACAAAGGGTGTATCTTCTGAAATGATAGCTTTCGGTGTTGCTCCAAGAATAAATGCTTCTGGACGACTTGATACTGTTGAATCTGCTCTAAAAGTTTTGATATCTGATAATGTTCAAGAAATTCAAATGGCGGTTACAACTTTGAATGAGTTGAACAAGGTTAGACAAACTTTATGTCAAGAAGTTTTTGCCCAAGCAGATGCAATGGTGCAAAAGGAAGGAAATAGATTTCCTGCAATTGTTTTAGCAAATGAAGGTTGGCATATAGGAATAATTGGTATTGTTGCTTCAAAACTTGTTGAAAAATATTATAAACCTGTATTTTTAATGAATTATAGCCCTGCAAAAAATGAATATAGATGTTCTGCAAGAAGTATCGAAGGTGTTCCTTTATATGATGTAATTAGTGCTAATGCCGAGATGTTAGCTGGTTTTGGTGGTCATAAACTTGCGGCAGGATTAAGTTTTTCAGGGGAACAAGCCTCTTTTGAAACTGTAAAAAAAGCTCTTTGTGAAACAGTTAAAGAATATACCTCTTCAAAAGAATTAAAACCGTTTATAAAAATAGATTTGTTGTTAAATCCATCTGATGTAACAACAGACTTGGTTGAGGAAATTTCTAAATTAGAACCATTTGGAGCATCAAATCCAAATCCTATTTTTGAATTAAATAATTTAAAAGTTCGTCAAAAACGGTTGATGGGTTCAGATAATTCTCATTTACGTTTAGTTGTTGCATCTGATGCGTATGAATTTACTGCAATTAGATGGCAAAAAGGGGATGTAGGATTAAAATCTGGTGATAGTTTAGATATAGCTTTTCATCCTCAAATAAATGAGTTTAATGGTAATGTTTCTGTTCAACTTATTATTGATGATATTCACTCTGATTCAATTGTTGACGAGGAAATTCCTTCACAAAATCAATACAAAATTTTTGATAATAGGAAAAAAGTTTGGAATTTGCAAAATATAAATGACGAAATAAAAAAAGCTTCTTCAAATATAAAAGTATTTATTGAAAGTAAGTATATTTATGATACTGTAAAAAAATATCCAGAATTGGCGTCAAGAGTGTGTTCTAGGTATGAAATCACAAAATGTGATGTTTTGATGTTTTTTGATTACCCCGCGGATAAAAAAACGTTGGATATAATACTAGAAAAGGCTCAACCAAAGAAAGTTCATTTTATGAGTTATGAACCAAAAGTTATGGATGAAGCAGAATTTCTTAAAACCTTTACTGGCATGGTGAAATTTGCAGCTCATAATATGGGTGGAAAAATAGATTTAGTGCGATGTGCAGGTTTTTTAGGAAAATCTATTGAGGTTTTTCAAAGACTTCTTGATTTGTATGAAGAAGTTGGTTTTTTAACCGTTACTGATAGAAATAACGCATTTTATATAATTGATTTTAAAGGAATAGATGATTTATCAAAAGTCTTACATAGTACAAAGTATGCTGAAATTTTTGATATGATTGTTGAATGTGAAGCCTTCCAAAGAAGTTTATTAGAAGATGATTTAGCAGAAGTTTTGTTGTAAATAAAAGTTTATGAACAAATGGATTGTGTTTATGAGGTTTGTAGTGTAAAAAACAAAACTAGTCTTGCGGGTAGAAGCGAAGCAATATGGCTTATTTGATTAGTTTGCTTTGCTTAGTATGACGCAATTTGAGAGAAAGGCATCAAAACGCATTCGTCATTCTGAGGGATATACAAAAGAATTTGAATATAGCTATACAAATTTACCCGACGAATTTCAATCTATTTTTTCAAAATAAATAGAAAAAATAAATTTGCAAAGAAAAATAGCCGTTGTAGTGTCGGCTTTATTCGGTAAAAGGTTAGTGTGTAGGAGAAAATAAAGAAAAAGAAAATGGTTTATGTACATGCTCTTTATACCCATTTTGCATTTAAAAGTAACATAAGAATAGTAGAAGTTTTACAATTCTTAATGTTTTTGTAAAAATATAAATCATTAAATTATAAACTCTGGAATTATTTGCATTATGTACTTTTTTTGAGTAAAATAATACTACGAATGATAAGGGGATAAAATGAGAATTGAGGCAAAAAATTTAATCAAAATATACGGCGATAGAAGTGTTGTTAATGATGTATCTTTTAATATTAACAAGGGTGAAGTTGTTTGTCTTTTAGGGCCAAATGGGGCTGGTAAAACTACAACTTTTTACATGGTTGTAGGTTTGGTTAAGCCTAACAAAGGTAGTATTACTCTTGATGGACAAGAAATTTCGTCTTGGCCAATGCACGTAAGGGCAAAAGCTGGTATTGGTTATCTACCTCAAGAAGCTTCAATTTTTAGAAGTTTGTCTGTTGAAGAAAATATCAAACTTGTTCTTCAAATGAACGACAAGTTAACTGAATGTGAAAAGAAAAAGAAATTAGAAGAACTTTTAGCAGAATTTGGTGTTGCAAGATTGCGTAGTGCAACTGCTATTTCGTTATCTGGTGGAGAAAGACGTAGAGTTGAACTTGCGAGAGCTTTGGCTGCAAGTCCAGATTTTATCCTTTTAGATGAACCGTTTACTGGTATTGACCCTATTGCAATTGGTGAAATTAAAGATAACATTAGAAAACTTTCAGAAGAAAAAGGTTTAGGGGTTTTGATTACTGACCACAACCCTAAGGCAACTTTGTCCATTACTGATAGAGCTTATGTAATTTTTGATGGTAAAATTAAAATCCAAGGTAAAAGTGAAGAAGTTGCTGTTAACCCTGTTGCTAAAGAATTTTATTTAGGAAAGGACTTCACTTTATAATGAATTTTAAATTTCCTAAAATTACTATTTATGATAGATATATTTTTAAACAAGTAGCAATGGCTTCTTTAGTTGCAATTTTGTTATTTTCAATTGTTTGGATTGCTCCAGAAATTTTGTTGAATACTATTAAAGGTGCATTGGCTGGAGAATATGGTTTTAAGACTGCAATCCTACTTTTAGTTTACGAAATGCCAAAAATTTTAGATAAAGCTTTTCCTGTTGGGTTGTTGCTTGGTACATTATTTACTTTTGATAAATTGAGTAAGGATTCTGAAATTACAATCTTCCGTGCTGTTGGAATGTCTTTTCCTCGAATTATTGCTCCAGTAGTAGTTTTGAGTTTGATTTTTACGGCTTTATGTTTTGTTACTGGTGATAAAGGAACTCCGCTTGCTGCAGAGAAAATGAGAGCTATAAAAGGTTCAATGATTACTGCTCAGTATATTTATACTCAAAAAGATAATACCGGACACCCGTTGATGGCGGTTATTGTTTCAAAATCAATGAATAGAAAGTTGCAAAATGTAATAGTTTTAGACTTTTCAAGTCATGTTTATCAAGATGTTCATCAATTATCAAATATTTATTCTGCTAAAACAGGTTATGCGTATGATGATAAATGGGTTTTAGAGGATATTTCAAATTATAGAATTTCAAATGATGGAATTTATATAGATATAAATCATTTAAATAAAATGAATATTTTAGAAGGGCAGACGGCTTCTAATGCTTATACCTTGATGACATATTCTACAATGAAAGAACGTGATATTACAAATAAAAATCTAAGGCGGTATGTCAATCTTTTGAAACAAGAAAATTTATCAGAAGATTATCATGGAATGTTGAATAAGTATTTGCAAAGGTTTTTCCACCCATTTGTTTGTGTATTACTAGCTATTTTGGGTTGTTTGCTTGGTTTTAGCAAACCTCGTGAACAAAGGTTGGTTGGTTTTACAATTGCGATTGGTTGTATATTTGTTTACTATATTACATTGCCATTTTTCGATTTGTTGGCAGAAAAAGAAGTTTTGCCTCCGCTTATAACTGCAACATTTCCTACCATGGCGTTTTTGTGTGCTATTCTAGGTTTTTACAAGTCAAAGGATTTATAATATGAAAATATTGAAAATGTTTTTAGGGTTATTAATGGTTATGCTAATTGCAAATCCTGTAAATGCAATCGGTGATATCTCCATTGATAATAACGATGGAATTTATCATATTATTTTGAGTGGAGAGAAAATTAAAAAGAAAATTAAATTTGTAACATCTGAGGATTTAATTACCAATAGGGAAGCTCATATTAAAGGTAATGCAACTTTAACCGTTAACGCAGGTTTTTTTGATCCTAAAAATGGTAAAACAATTTCTTATATTGTTACTGATAAGATGACTTCAGCAGATCCAATGTTTAATAATGCTTTGCTTGCAAATCCATTTTTCAGAAAAAATATGAATACGATATTGAATCGAAGTGAATTTAGGATAATGCAATGTGGGAATAAATTTCAGTATGATATAGTTTCTCACAAGGCAAATGTTCCTTTTGGCTGTACATTGATTACATCTGCTCAAGGTGGACCGTTGATTTTACCAGAACTTCACTTAGAAGAAGAAGGTTTTATTGTAAGAAATTCTGAAGGGCAAGTTATAAGAGAATCTGCATCGGTGTTGCATAAAACGTCAAGGACAATTATTGGATTAAAAGGTTTAAATGAATGCCATATATTAATCATAACAGATAATCATCCAATGGATATGTATGAAGTTCAAAAATACTGTAAAAGTTTAGGCTTAGATAGGGCAATGGCCTTTGATGGGGGAAGTTCAACATCAATGAATTATAAAAATAATATTGAAGTTGTTTCTTTAAAAGGTGATGGTGCAGGTCGAATGCTTAAGTCTTTTATGTTGGTTTATTAGATAAAATTTATTAAGTGCATACAAATTGAAAACCCGATGAATTTCATCGGGTTTTATAATATTGTGATTATCTTTTAAAAAAGGCGACACCCAGATTCGAACTGGGGGATAAAAGCTTTGCAGGCTTCTGCCTTACCACTTGGCCATGTCGCCATACCGTATATTTAATATAAGCGATACATGCTTGGATGTCAAGGTGTTTTGTGAAAGGGGATAAGTTTGAAATTTTAATTTTTAGCAATTATTTTTTCTAAAACGTGCTTTGCTGTTTCAAGTTGTACATCTTTACGGTTAGAAATATCTTTTGGTGTAAATTCAACTTCAATATCTGGAGAAATTCCTTTTTTATTTATATCTTTCCCTTTTGGTGTTAGGTATTTTGCAATTGTTAAATTTATGCCTGTTTCATTTGGAAGAGGAATAATTTTTTGAACCATACCTTTACCATATGTTCTTGTCCCAATAATTTTTGCTTTGTGATAGTCTTTTAAAGCTCCAGATAAAATTTCACTAGCACTGGCACTTGCTCCATTAACTAAAACTATTACTGGTTTTTTAATTTCTAGGTCAGTATCTCTAGCCATTACATCATATCTGTAACCATTTCTACCTACAATACTAACCAATCGTCCTTTTTCGATAAACAAATTAGCAACAAATATTGCATTAGTCAAAAGTCCACCTGTGTTACCTCTTAAATCCACAATTAAACCTTCTGTATTATTAGTATTTTCAAGAGCTTCTAAAAATTCATTAGGGGTGGAATTACTTATGAAACTTGAAATCTGAATATATCCAATATTGTTTTCTATATAGCTTTTTACTGTTTTTATTTTAATTTCTTTTCTTATAATTTTTTTATTTATTCGTTCGTTATTTCTCAAAATATCGACACTAACAAAAGTGTTTGTTGGACCTTTTACGAGGTTAGAAACTTCAGCAAGTGAAAGTCCACTAACTTTTTTCCCATCAATTGCAAGAATTATATCTCCAGCGTGAACATCTGCAAATTGTGCTGGAGTATTTTCTATAACACTAATTATTCTTATTTTCCCAGAATCGTTTATAATATTTACACCAATTCCAGAAATTTTTGATGTAATAGAGGTGTTTTGTTCAGAGAATTCTTTTTTAGTTAAAAATCTTGAGTACGGATCATCCAAACTCGCAAGCATTGTGTCAATTGCAACTTTTGCATCTTCTTCTGTTTGGATTTTCCCATCATAACGGTTTTTCCATCTTGCCCAATGTTGATGATTGAAATTTGGGTCATAATATTCATTTTTTACAATTTGCCAAGTTCTATTATACAAATTTTGCGGAGAAATTTTTGTTGTATCAACCGTTTGTGTATCAGACGTTAGCATTGGATTATGGTTGGTTGTATTAAAAGTACGAACAGCACAGAATGTAACTGCAACACCAACGAAAAATAATAATGCTTTAATCCTTCTTCTCATAGTTTTAATTTAACATCAATGATTTTTTTTAATCAATATACTTTTTAAGTAAAACATGTATTTATTCAAAAATCTTTATAAACTATCAAAACCAGGAGAATATGATGGTAAATTTTTGTATCCAGAATTAGATAATACCGCTTTTTTGATGTATTTATTTGTGTAATTACCTTTTTCTAAAAGTCGTTTTAAAGTATTTTCCCTTACTACAAGAGGGTATTGTTCTTGATTACTTTCTGGATAAAGTTTTAAAATTTCATTCCACACAACAGCTTCCATTGTCCAAGCATAAGTTTCTTCTGCTAAGGAGTTATATTCGTCTTGATGGAGTGCTTCGTGTGCAAGTAATGCGGCAATAGCACCAGCTGGAGCGTTTTTGTGTTTTGTATTAATATAGATGTATAATTTTTTACCTTTTTTCCACCCTAAAGCATCAAATGTTGCGTATTCTGCATTAATTTCACTTAGATTACGAAATTCAATTCTTACGGGTTTTTCAGAAAGGTTGTTTCCTAAGATTGCGTTACGAGAAAACATTCCTTCTGTATCTTTTAGCATATCAAGTGCAACGTAGAATACTTCATCTTTTCCAACATCTTTGTACCCTGGAGTAATTTGTTTGATATATTCAGGAGTGTATTTTTTAGGGTATTGGTGTGGTGTTGTCATATTGGGTTCTGCGGCAAAAGTTAGTGTTGCCGAGATTGCAAATAGTGAAATTACACCGAATATTTTTGTTATAAGTTTGTTTATTTTCATTCTTCCTAACCTCTTTTATTTAAACTGATGGGTAACATGAATTATAATTAGATTTTTTTTGAAATCAAATTAATTTATTTTTTTCTATTCAGTTTAACTAATTCAGAGTACATAAATTTATATTTGTTAGAATTATCAAGACTTTCAGCTTCTGAAATATATTCTAGAGCGGATTTGTAATCTTGTTTTGATTTATAAAATTCACTCATTTGTGCATAATATTCTGGATTGTTCAAATCATATAAAATTGCACGTTTCATACATTCTATCGCTTCATCTGTATCTTCTGTTTTAAATCTTACAAGAGCAAGATAATAGTATCCTTGTGAACAGTTCAAGTCTAAAGAAATAGCTTCTTGGGCGTAATCTTTTGCTGTTTCAAAATCTTCTTTTAAATAACTAGCTTTTGCCCCCAAAATATTTCCTGCAATGTAATTTGGATTTAATTCAAGAATTTTTTCAGCTAATTCAATGGCTTTATCGTATTCTTTTTCTTTAATATAAATATTAGCAAAATCGCTCAAATAATCTAAGTTTTCTGGATTTTTTTCTATTACTTCATTTACTAAATTTTTAGCTTTGTCGAATATATTTAAATCTAGATAAATTTTACTCAAAGTCATTTTTGTAAAATCATCATCAAATCCTTTTGACAAATTTTCTTCAAGAATTTTTTCAGCACCTAAAAAATCTTTGTTAACTTCTAAAAGTAATGCTTTTAAAACTCTTGCTTGTGGGTGTTCTTGGTTGATGTCTAAAATTGCATCTGTTTCTTTTTGTGCTTTTTGATAATCTTTTTGGTCAAAATACAAGTATGCAAGGGAATATCTATAATCAAGATTATCTGGATTTAAGTAAAGAGCTTTGCTGTAAGCTTTTTGTGCTTCTTCGCTCCATCCATTGTAAAAATATGCGTTGCCTAGATTGTATAAGTATTTTGAATTTTCTTTATCGAAATTTGCGGCTTTAGAAAAATCTTTTATTGCTTCGATAAAATTCATTTTTTCTAATTCAAATAATCCTAAAAAGTTTAGGACTTCTGGATTTTGAGAATTCTTACCAATTTTTTCAAAAATTTCTTTAGCTTCTTCAAGTTTATTTTCGTCAAATTTAATTTTTCCAATTAAAAGTAAAACTTTTTCATCATCTGGATTGCAATCTTTTAGTAATTCCTTTGCTTGTTCTGTTTCTCCGTTAACATAAAGAGCTTCAGCACATTCAATTTTTACATCAGAATTAAAGAATTCTGATGTTTTGTATTTGTCAATTTCGCAGAACAATTTTAATTTAATAAGAATTTTAACTAATTCTTTTAAATTTTCAGTATTTTGTTGAGTTTCAAAAAGTTTTGTTGAAATTTCTAGAGCAGAATCAAGATTTCCTTGACGCTCTTTTATTATTTTGGATAATTTCAAAGCTTCAGTATGAGTAGGGTTTATCGCTAAAACTTTTTCAAGATAATCAATTGCACGAGCATAATTATTTATCAAAAAGTAAAGTTCTCCTATTTGAAAAAGAATTTCAACATTGTCATTTTCTATTTCAAGAGCCTTGTATAACATTTCAATTGCTGGTTTGTAGAATTTTTTATCTTTTAATTCAAATGCTTGTTTAATGTATTGTAAACTTTGAGTATTTTCCATAATTTATCCATTTCTATTCTTCAACAACTTCTTGTGGAATATAAAGATTGTCTGGAGCTTCTTCTTGTTTTGTTTCTTTTTTCTTTTTGAATAAATCTTTTAAACTCCATTTATCTTTTTTCTTTTTAGGTTGTTCAACTTTTTGATTTATGATAATTAAAACTTCATCTTCTCCAGCCATTTTCAAATTGTTTCTTGCAATTCCTTCAAGACTATTATCTGATGTTACCATTTTCTTTTCAGATTTCAAATCTTGATTTCTTGCTTGTGCTTTTTTGAGTAAGTTTTGAAGTGTTACGGTTTTCCCTTGGTATGCAATGATTTTAGATACATTCATTATTGCACCGTATCCTATTTGAATTAAACAAAAAATAAGTGCAACAGTTAAAAAAGAATAGTAAAAACCTGTTTGTTTTGAATGTTTAGGTCTTTTTTTCTTTTTTGTTTTTTGGTTATTTTTTTGCTCTAAATCGGAATTTTCCATATCTAAAAAACTTCTTGCTCCCCATTCTAATTATAAACAAAACTTAAGTAACGGACAAAAATATTTTTATATGTTTACAATTTAAAATTGGTTGAGAATTTTAACTGGCTTCTTAGAATTTCATTAGTATTACTATAAGATTGACTAGCTCCAAATTCCAAACGCATACGGTCTGTATCTTTATTTCCAAAAGGATTAATTGAAAGAACTACTTCCGCTTTTCTTCTATGTTTTGCAATATCTGCGGAAAAAACTTCTCTCAATGAGAAAAATTGATTAACTTTCCATTCTGGTGAAAAATAAAAATTATCATTATAGTTGTTATTTGTTGAGTTTACTGTTTTAGAATATGCAGTTCGAATTGCCCAATTTTTATATTCATATCTTGAAAAAACTCCAGAAGATTGCTCAAATTCTGCATAGTCAATACATTGATCATAAGTTGTACCTGCACTAAAACCTTTGTATTTTCTATAATTTGTACTTGATTTCGGGGCAATATTATATTCTGAACCTGTATATTTTGAATATTGGTTGTCATAAAACTTCAATGACGATGATTTTAAGCTCGTATAATCGTTTTTAGCAACTTTTGCAGGTTTTGTAATATCTAATTTTAATAATTCGTCTGGAGAATCATCTAGAGTGATAGTATTTGCTTCTTCTTCATTATATTCAGCATAACCTTTTAAGACATCGGTGTACATATCACCCATCTCGTATTGACCATCAATATTTTCATCTTCCTCATCTACAATTTCGTCATCAGTTTCTTCTGAGTTAGTATCTTCGGAATTAATTGATGTGTCTGCTGTTACGTCATCTGAGGTAATAACGGGTTCTTCTTCTTGATTTTGGGCAGGAGTTTCTTCTTCTTGCCCTTTGTCTTCATCTGGAATGTGATATACAAAAACTGAAGATTGTGAAATTTTGTCTATCTTTATTTCAAACGGACTGTTAGCTCTGCAGGGTAAGATAGATAACATAAGAATAATTAATGTTAAACTAACCTTTTTCATATAAAGTATTTTACACTATTAATTGATTTTCTTCAATGGGATAATTTTTAACAAATATAACATGTCTTGACATTGATATTATTGTGTGTTAATATACTTGTGGGGTAAATGTATATTTATAAGTCTTATCAATTTGATGAGACTTTCTTTTTCGGAATTTTTTGACTTTTACCCAAATACCATTAAATAACATGTCAAAATGTCGTACAAATGTATGATTTTTCGCAAAAATGTTGAGGAAAATTTCCAAATGTTCGACAATATTAATAATGTGACATGTTAGAGGTAGTAATATGCAAATAAACAGTGGAATACGCTATAACGATAACGGTTTAACGACTTCAATCAGAGCAATGCACTTGGATAGTGTTCTGATTGGGATTAGTAATGAAAATGTTGGCGGATTCGATAAAGTTGGTTATCAAAGAAAAGAAGCTGTTGTTTCTTCTTTTGCGGAATTTTTAGGTGCTCATGCCGTTTCTACTACCAAAGATGATAGAGTTGGACGTATAAATGTTTCTGGTAATCCATTAGATATTGCTCTTGCAAATAAAGGTTATTTTCAGGTTCAAACACCAAATGGAATAAAACTTACTCGTGATGGAAGATTTAAGGTTGCAGAAGACTCATCTTTGCAAACATTAGATGGTGCTAGCGTTCTTTCTAGTGCTGGTACTCCAATTAAACTTCCTTTTATTCCTCAAGATTTGAAGCAAATTAAAATTGATAAATCAGGAAAAATTACTATGTTTAACCCTGATACAAAAAAAGTTATGAATATTGCTCAACTTGGGGTTGTAGATGCAAATGGAATAGTTGTTATGGATCCAAATGTAAAACAAGGTTATAACGAATATTCAAACGTTGCATTACAAGAAGAGTTTATCAAAATGATGCCTATTATGAAAAATTTTGATGCTAATAGACAAATGTTTATGCTTCAAAATTCCGTTTTAGGTAAGGCAATATCTCAATTGAGTTCATCATCATAAGATAGAGGGTAGATAGATGTATAATTTACAAGCTATAATTTCAAAAGGTACTAATAACGCACTCGTTCAATTTGAACGTTTTGGTCAGATTGCAAATAATTTGGCAAATGTTCAAACTAATGGATATAAAAAAGTTACTTTCGAACAAATATTGAAAGAGGATGGTTATTTAACTGGAGCAGTAAGAACAGATCATTCTCAAGGCTCTATTAGAATTACTAAAAGCCCTTATGACGTTGCAATTGATGGTCCAGGGTATATTCCTGTTGTTTCTCCATCTGGTGAAGTTCAATATACAAGAGATGGTTCTTTTCGCCAAGGTAAAGATGGTTACTTAACAACAAGTGATGGTTGGATTGTTGGTGAAGGCATAAAAATTCCAACAAATTGCTTTAAATTTGAAATCAAAAAGAACGGTGAAGTTCTTGTTTATGATGCAAGAGGAGATAAAGCTAAAAAAGTTGGAACTATTCCTCTTGTTAGGTTTGACAATCCTGACGGAATGCAAACAGCAGATATGAATAGACTTATTGCAACTGATGAAGCTGGAGAAGGCAGATTAGTTAAAAACCATGATTGTATTAAACAAAACAACTTGGAAAGAGCGAACGTAAGTATTTATGAATCTGCAACAGACTTATTGAGATTGAATGCTTCAATGCTTGCAAGTATGCAGATGTTAAAACTTGCAGATACTATGTATAACAAATCAATTAACATAAGAGAAGGTTAATAATTGAAAGGTAAGATATAATGTACACTTCTTTAGACAGTATGGGTAAAGTTTCATTAATGATGGATTTGATTTCTCAAAGACAACGTGCTTTGGGTTCAAACGTTGCGAACGTTGATACTCCTGGATATTTAAGACAAGACATTAGTTTTGGACAATACTTGAGTACAATGAATAGTCCATTAGAAACTCAATTGTCTGAAAAGTTAGGTCCATCAGCTGTTATAACAGAACAATCAGATGACCCAATCAATCCTGCAAATGAACTTTTACAAATGCAGGAAAACGCAATTCTTTATTCTATGGCAACAAGAAGAATGTCAAATATAGTTACTGAAATGAAAACAGTAATTAACGTAGGTAAGTAATTTTAAGGCAGGTGATATATAAATGGGTATAATGGATTCAATTGATATAGGTGCAAATGCCCTCAAAGTTCATGGACGTAGAATCGATGTTCACGCAAAAAACATCGCAAACCTTGATACGCCAAATTATGTGAGAAAAATCCCTGTACTTAATGCCGTTGATGATGTTTCTTTTCACGGGCTTATGAATTCGATGAAAGAAGATGTTTTTGGTGTTGGAACTTTGCCATATTTAGAAGGTGGAGTAAGTTTTTCTGGCGTAGTTGAAGACCCAACATTAGGGGAAAAAATATACAAACCAGGACACCCAGACGCTGATGCAGACGGTTATATCAGAGCTTCTAACGTAAATGCTATGGTTGATATAGCAGATGCTCTAATGGCACAGAGAGCTTATGAGGCGAACTTGGCTTTAGTTAATATTTCAAAATCAATGGCACAAAGAGCTTTAGAAATTGGTAAATAATAATTAAAACACTACATAATATGGAATAAAACCTAATATCTCTCATCTGGAAAAAGAATAAGGAAAATAGAATGCCACAATGTATGGATAAATATAAAAATGATTTTGCAATAGAATTTGCAAAATTAATGCAAAAGAACTCCCAAAAATGGAAAAAGGTTCAGCATGATGCGAGATTAGAATTATTAAGCCCTAGTTCTTTTGGATATTATTTATTGTGGTTTTTGGGTGGTTTTATCCCTGGAACAAAAGAGCGTGAGTATAATTTAAAACTTCATTTTATTTTTGCAATTGGTACGCTTATTGCAGGTATTATTACAAATATCCAAATGCAAAACAAAAATTATCAAAATGAAGTAAAAAGAACATTATTTCCTAATTTGTTGAAAATTTTTGGCAATATTTCTTATGGAAGACTTCTAACAAGTATATCTAAAGAGAAACTTACGCAAAGTGAATTATTTCCAAATGAGAAAATTACTCAAAAAAAAGATGATGATTGTTTTACCGGAGAATACAACGGAGTTAATTTCACAATAAATGAAACTGATTTTGGTTATACTGGGAATAATAATAAATACGCTCAAGTATTCAAGGGACTTGCAATGCATTTTAGCATGAATAAAAAAATTAAATCCAGAGTATTGATAATGTCTAAAGAAATAGGTCAATGTACTCCAGCAAATTATGAAAAAGTTGAATTTGAATATGAAAAATTTAACAAAAAATATAATGTATATGTTCAAAAAACTCAGATGGAGGCTGGCGGACAAATTGAGGCTAGATATTTACTCAATACTGCATTGATGGACAGATTTATGCAAATTTCTATAAGTTTTAAGATTGATAATATGCAGTGTTCAATTTTTGGAGATTCAATTTTGATTCTACTTTCTACAAATAAAGATTTATTTGAAATGAATCACTTATTAAAAAAAGTAGATGACATCAATCAGTATAAAACTTTGTTTGATGAATTTGCATCAGTTTTGTCATTTATCGATGTGTTGAATTTATCAAGTAGGACAGGATTATAAGGGAAAAATAGAATGCCACAATGTATGGATAAATATAAAAATGATTTTGCAATTGAATTTGCTAAAATCATGCAAGAAAATTTACCCCAATGGAAAACTCTTCAAAAAAAATATATTAATGCATTGTGGAAAGGAGAAAAGCTTTTTTGGTACATTGGATGCTTTATTTTTGCCTATCTTCCTGGGAAAAGAGAACTCAATTATGATTTAAACTTTCATATTTTTATGTCTATAATGATTGTAATTTTCAGTATAATTGTAGTATTTGTTTGTGAAAATAAAGATTACCAAAATGAGATTAAAAAAAGTCTTTTCCCTAAACTGTTGAAAGTATTCGGAAAAGATATTGAATATGTTGCTAGTAATGATTTCTATAAATCGTCTAATAAAGTTAACTATCGTTCGGGTTATATATCTCACTCAATTTATGATAACTCAATGTTATTTAATAAACCCGTAAGCTATGATTCTCCAGATGACATTTTTTCTGGAACATTCAATAATTGCCCATTTGTCATATCTGAAACAAATATTACAAATGTTACACGATATAATAATGGGAAATCTGATAGTTGTACTCTTTTTAATGGTATAGCTATGCTCTTCAAAATGCAGAAGAAAATTAGATCCCATGTTTTAATTTATTCAAAAGGCTTATTTAAAAACAAAGTACCAAAGGATTTTGAAAAAGTAGAATTTGAGTACGAAAAATTTAATAAAAAATACGATGTATATGTTCAAAAATCTCAAATGGAAGCAAGAGGACAGATAGAAGCTAGATATCTTTTTAACACAGCTTTTATGGATAGATTTATGCAATTACATACAAGTTTTAAGATTAGCAAGATGAAATGCTCTATTTATAATGGTTCAATGTTAGTACTTTTGGCGACTAATAAAGATTTGTTTGAATTAAATAATATGTTGTACAGAATAGACGACATGAACCAATATAAAAAATTATTTGATGAATTCGCTTCTGTATTTTCTTTCCTAGAGGTACTTAATCTTTCTAGTAAAACTGGTTTGTAAGGAGAAAATAAATGTCACAATGTATGGATAAATATAAAGAAAGTTTTGCTCTTGAATTTGCAAAAGTTATGCAAAAAAATGGTCAAAGATGGAGTACATCTCAAAAAAAAAGTATTAGAAATTTATACACTAAATGGGTATTAGCATATATTGGTGGTTTCATTGCTGGTTTTATCCCTCTAAAACGAGAATGGCTCAATTATGATTTGAATTTTCATATTATATTAGCAATAATTTGTTTTATTGGTGCAATATTTGCAGCTATTTTCTATGAAATTTATAAATTAAAAGAGGAGTTAAAAACAGATCTATATACAAATCTTTTAAAAGCATTTGGTCATGATATTGTTTATGACTGTGGCGAAATCTCATATTCTGAATATAATAATTCTCAGTTATTTGACAAACCAGTACGCCATATTTCCGTAGATAGTAGATTTTGTGGAATTTTTAAGGACAGCCCATTTGTTATTACAGCAGCTAATTTGAATTATATTAAAACTTCGCATGGAAGAACTCAAGAAACAAAACTTTTTAAGGGTATTTCAATGGATTTTAAAATGCAAAAGAAGATTAAATCAAGAGTTTTAATTTATTCAAAAGGGATTTTAAAGAATAACGCTCCAAATGGTTATGAAAAAGTTGAATTTGAGTACGAAAAATTTAACAAAAAATATGATGTATATGTTCAAAAATCCAAAGATGAAACAAGTGGACAGATAGAAGCTAGATATCTTTTTAATACCACTTTTATGGATAGATTTATGCAACTTCATACAAGTTTTAAAATTGATAAAATAAAATGTTCTATTTTTGATGATACAATGCTAGTTCTTTTGGCGACTAATAGAGATTTGTTTGAAATAAATCCATTATTCAAGAAAATTGATGATATAAACCATTACCAAAAATTATTTGAAGAATTTGCATCAGTATTATCATTTTTAGAGGTACTTAATCTTTCTAGTAAAACTGGTTTGTAATATAATTTTTATATGAGAATCTCAAAACTCAAAAAATATGTAACTTGGAACATAATATCTGTGATTGGATATTGCAGTTTAATCGTTGTTGCCTGTTTTTTGATTATGCTGTTTTTGTCTTCTTCTCAAATTGGAATGCGTCGAGATTTAGATAATATTTTCTTTGATTCTACTTTGAGGCATGTATTAATACCATATTTTTCATTTTATAAACTACAATTATCTGCAGTGGCTTTTTTTGCATTAGGGTCAATTTTAGAAAAAAGATATTATTATGAGCAGACACATTTTGGATTGAGAATTTTTGAAAATCACGACAAATTATATTCAATTCTTTTTGTAATAGGACTTTCACTCAATTTTTTACCATTATATATAGTAATGTTGTATTTGATAAAAATGTTTATAAGGTTGTTATAATAATCGGATTTATGCTAAGATATGAAAAAGGTCAAAAATAATTTTGTCGATGTGGCGGAATGGTAGACGTGCATGCTTGAGGTGCATGTGGAGAGATCCGTGGGGGTTCAAGTCCCCCCATCGACACCATAAAGTAGATTGAGGCTTGTCCTCAAATCTACTTTATAATACTCGAAAGGGTCGGGCTTGAATCTCTTTTTGGGGGTTCAACGCAAGCGAGCAGAGTGCGAAGGCTTGATTGCGAATAATTAAAATTATTAAGCAATCAACCGTAGGCACGTTTAATGCGAGCGTAGCAAGACAGTTCCCCCATCGACAATTTTTATGGAGTTTTATATGAAATTAAAAACTATTACAAAAATATTTATATTATCTGTTGTGTTTATTGCAAGTAGTCTTTCTTATGTATTTGCGGAAACATTATATTTCGGAAGTCAAACGCAATTTAGTAGAAATGTAGATTATAAATTTTTCGAAAATTTATCAACTTGTCATCCATATGCGACACCAACAAATATAAATGCCCCTCTTGGCTTTCCTACTGGTTATTACAAAACTCAAATAGCTGGGGTATCTAATAATAAATGTGTTGTTCGTAATTATAGAAAAAATAAAGCATCAGAAACTTGGAAATTATCTGAGGAATTTCAACTGCCTATTGATTATTCAAAAAATCTCGGTTTATTAATAACAAGGGAAATAAAAAATCCGAATGAAAGACTTACACACTTAAAGAAATATTGTGAATTAAATAAACGACCATCAGATGCCTGTGTAAACTTGCAAAACGGAACAGACAAGAATAATTATTTTTTTCATATAAATTTAGGTTTAGCTAAATATCAAACATATCCTTATACTTATTCTCAACAAATTCCAATTCAAAACAAAACTTTTTATACTAATAAATAGTTATTAATTATAAGCTAAAATTTAAAAGGAAAGAAAATGTCATATTATAATGGACATTAAACACACTCTAGCTCTAAAGATGTTCTCATGTTATAATTAACATGTTTTGTGTTTATTAAAATAGGAGGGAAGATAAAATGGAAAACAATAAAATAATCAGACTAAATACAAGTACTAAAATCTTATACTCCATTTTCAATTTTTTTGCACCCATTTCGTTCATAACTATTGGTGTGAACGCTTTAAATGCCTATAATATAATAGGCACACTGTTTTCTTTACTAAGTATCGCTATTGGACTATTTTGTTTAATTTCAAATTTAATTAAATATAACAGATTTTTGTACATAAATAATAAAACAATAACTATATGCAAGGGTAAAATTAACAATCCTAAAGTTATACAAATTATAAAAACAGAAAATTTAGTATCAGAAAAAATGAGTAACAATTTTACAATCAAATATGAAAACAAAAAAATTCAACTTTTACATACCTCTTTTTCTATGCTAGGAACAATTTGTTACGTAGGACCTCTTGTTTTTATACCAGTATTAAAAAGTCTAAATACTACACTTCATAATTTAGTTGAACTATATGAAGTATTTCCTACACTATTTGAAAAAGCACCTAAAAAAACGACCAAATTTTATGATATTATAATTGATATAATTGCTTGGGGATTTGTCCTTTTTGTTAGTGCTATTGGCTGTCTGGGAATATTATTGACGCCATTTTATCCATTTTTAAATTCAATATAATTCTCAGATTATAATCCGTTTGAACATCAAACTTTATGAATAAACAAAGTATCAAGGAGAATGTAATGAAAAAATTTGTGGTATTTATATTTACTTGTTTCTTGTTGGCAGAAAGTGCATTTGCTGGCAATACTTATGACAACTATGGTTATAAAACTGGCTCTTTTAAAACAAATGGAGACACCACAACAATTTACAACAGATATGGTTCTCGTACTGAAACATACAAAACCAATGGTGATACTACCATAAAATATGATAAATATGGTTCTAAACAAGAGGTAATTAAAAAGACTTCCTCTGGCTACAATACTTACGACAAATACGGCTCTAAAACAGGTAGTTTTAAAATAGATTCTAATGGAAGAACTACATCCTATGATAAATATGGACAAAAAACTGGTTCATACAAGACTGAGTCCAATGGAAAAACAACCCAATATGACCGCTACGGAAGAAAAGTTAGAATTTTTAAGTAAAGAACTCAATATTAAAAATAGGTTTTAATGCTATAATATAGTCATGAAAAACAAGTTTACATATATTTTAGTTGGCTTATTTGCTTCTATGGGGATTGTTAATGCTGATATGTTTGTTCCAGATTTTGTCACTATGCCAGCTATTCGATGCGATGTTTCTGAAACCATCTATAATCAAGATAATACTGTTGTAACTCATAACAAATATTTCAGAATTTTTAGAATTGATGATGAAGCAAAAAAAGTGTATCTTCAAAAAGCTCCTGTTGATAACTTACTTTATATAGATGAAAACAAGGTTCAAGTCCATCTTCAAACATTGACGGATGATTCTATTATTTCTGAACAGGTTACTATTGATAGGACTAATAATACTTACTCTGGAACATCCCAAATTATGTACGATAACGCAATGTTTCAATCTCGTTATGCAAAATCTGAGGGTTTGTGCAAGGTTTTGAATTAACAATTTTGTAATAATTTTTCGAAATTAATCAATTTTTAGAAGGTAAAATCCTTTATAGATATATAGGGGAAAATTCTGCAATGGAAAAATTGTTGACTAAAAATAAGGAATGCAATATTTCTAATTCTTTGCCAGTATTTAGTGGCAAAACCTTTATTGTGGAAAAGTTTCCTTTTTACAAAGAAAAAGAAATTGCAAAACCTAAAACATTGCTAGATTGTGTTAAATATTTTAGCAAGGTTAATGATGTTGAACAGGATTTGGTCGGTATTTCTTTCGGTTTTGATAATATCATTCTTAACGAAGAATTATCCGATAAAAAAGTTCGTCATTTAGCCGAAGAACTTGCAGTTGCAATAGATAATAATTGTGTATGGCGAGTTAAAGATTTGAAAAAAGAATATGGACAATTAAAAGAATTCTCACTCGCAAAAGACTTTTTAAACAAAAAATGTAAAGAGGTTTGGAATGTTTTTGATACTAGAGTTAAGAATATTCCTCATGAATCAATGAAAGCTCTCGGAATTACTAACAAACCAGATTTGGAATCTATATTAGGCGATTCCGTAAGATTCTATGAAAAAGATGGCGGAAATTCTACTTCAAGAATTATTGCCACGATTTTGAGTAATGAAAATTTGGACTACACAATCAGTGATATCCACAAATTTTTAAAACTTCATCACGAAAAAGAAAAATTTAATTGTAATCCAAAAACTATTGAATACTTAATTTCTTCGCAAAATTATGACAAATACAAACTTTTTGATTTAGGTGTCGGGAAAATATCAATATACAAGGTTTATAAAGGTTTATCACTCAAGAATAAATGTAGGTTTATTTTTAACAATTTGCGAAATTTCAAAAAAGTCGCATAATAAATAAACATTTCTTAATCATGACATGCAAAATTTTTTATGTTCTGTTTTAATAAGAACATGGGTATTGAATTATTAACAAATAAACCGATAAAGTTTTATCAAAAAAACGGGGTTAAATTTTTTGAAAGGTTTCGTGCTGTTGACAAAAACCGTAAACCGGTAGAATTATTTATGGGAGAACAAAATGGTTGTCCGACTATTTTTGCAAAAAATCATGAGGGAAAACATTCTACTTTTGAATTAGATTTTGATTTGCCAAATAGAACAATGAGGGGTAAAGCACTTATTGCTAATCCTAAGCAACAAGAGCTTGGTCAGGTTGTAAATCTTGCGGCATTGATGGCTTTTTATGTGAATAAATTAAATCATTTTAAGGTTTTTGCTTTTAGAGAATCAATGCAATTTTTTGCAAAATTTGGATTTAAGGTTGTCACAGACAATAACGATGAAATTATGAGATTACTCAAACTTGTAAAAAAATCAAAAGGACAAGAGTTTGAAAATTTAAGACGCCAAGCAGATTTCTTTGGTGACAGAGTTTCTGGGAAAGTTCAGAATGATGTTCCGTCTTTAAAATATTATGCTTGTAATGTCTTCAGCAATTATTTGAAAGGTCTTGCAAGAAAAGGGGAAAGATTTGATCCTGATAAAATCCCATATAATTCTCGTATGGATTTTTCAGATTGGGAATTTCAAACAGATAATAAGGACTATTTGAATAGACTGTTCAAAAAGCATGAGATAAATTTCCAGATTTAAAAAGAGTAGTAAAATGAAAATAGATAAGTTTAAAGTAGAAGAGTGGTTTAATAAATACGAGAAAGATGCCGTTTATGATTTGGCTGATACTTGTGTTGAGTCTTTGTCTATCAATGAATTGCTAGATTTTGTTTATGATAGAGAAAAAGAATTGATGGAACTTTTTGAGCGTAAATTGAATTATGGTGATATCCACGGCAGTTTACGATTAAAAAATGCTATTTGCGGGATGTTTAAAAACCAAAAACCTCAAAACATCACTATTACTCATGGAACAATCGGTGCTAATCAGCTTGTAATGCTTAGTTTGGTTGAACCAAATGATAAAGTTGTTTCAATAATCCCAACATATCAGCAACATTATTCTATACCAAAATCTTTTGGTGGGAAGGTTCATACTTTATTCTTGAAAGAAGAGAATAATTGGCTTCCCGATTTAGAAGAGTTAGAAAAAATCGTAGGCAATGACACTAAAATTATCTGTATGAATAACCCAAATAACCCTACAGGTGCTGTTATTCCAGATGAAATGCTTGAGAAGATTGTACAAATTGCAAAAAAATCTGGAGCATATATTCTATGTGATGAAGTATATAGAGGTCTGAATCATAGCGGAAATCCTTTTTCTATTTCAATAGCAGATATTTATGAAAAAGGTATTTCAACAGGTAGTACATCAAAAGTTTTTTCACTTGCTGGACTTCGATTAGGTTGGATTGTCGCAAATGAAAATATTATTAAAGAAATTAATCATCAACGAGAATATAACACAATTAGTGTTGGAATTTTAGATGATTGCTTTGCAAGTATCGCAATTGAAAATAAAGATAAAATTATTAAACGCAATATAGAAAAGATTTTGACAGGAAAAAAAATCTTAATGGATTGGGCAAAGAATGAACCATTAATTCATCTTGTTGAACCTAAAGGTGGTACAACAGCTTTTGTTGGTTATGATTTAGATATACCATCGAGAGATTTGTGTGCAAAATTACAAGAAGAAACTGGGGTTATGATATTACCAGGAGAAACACTTGAAGTTGAAAAATATTTAAGAATAGGTTATGGAAACAATTTTGAAAAATTAAAAAAAGCTTTGAATATTTTTTCTGATTGGATGAGAAAAAACTAACCTTGAATTCTTTATAAATCCCTCTCCTCTTGGAGAGGACATTGTGTTCAGTTTAACCCCTCATCCTAACCTTCTCCCCAAGGAGAAGGAATAATTTTATAAATTTCCCAATTCCGTCATTTTGAGAAATTTTCATTTAATTTCTTGTCCTCCCCATATGTTGTGGGAGGACCGAAATCTTTGATTTCAAGGAGGGGTAGTTATTTTTTCTTAAAGCTTTTGATTGAGATACTTCGCTTCGCTCAGTATGACGAAATTTGAGAGAAAGACATCAAAACGCATACAGTAATATTCCCTCTCCAATGAGAGAGGGAATATTACCACTTCTAAGATTAGTATTTTTAAATTACAAAAATTATCCAATAACTGGAGCAACGAATGTTCTTGCTGCTAATTCTTTATCAAGATTGAATAGAGCTTGTTTATCGTTGCCAATTAGTCTTAATTTAGCTAGTACAGTTCCAACATTTGATTCTTCTTCAACTTGTTCTTTCAAGTACCAATCCAAGAAGGAAACTGCTGCTCTATCTCGAACCTCTTCTGCTACATCCATCAATGAATTGATGCAAGATGTTACATATTCTTCGTGTTCAAGAATTTGTTCAAAAATTTCTAAAGGAGTTGTTCCTTTAAGTTCTGGTTTATCGATAGCTCCTAATTCAAGATGATTGTTACGAGTGGTTACGTAGTCATACATACCCATTGCGTGAGCTCTTTCTTCTTGAACTTGTACGTCCATCCAGTTTACAAAACCAGTTAATTTAAGTTCTGCAAATACTGCTTTCATTGCTAGGTATAAATATTCTGAGTATAATTCTTTATTGATTTGTACATTGAATGCTTGTTCAAGTTTTTTATCCATCATAATTATCTCCTTTTTTATTTGTTAAGTGTTTCTACAATTGCTTTTGCAAGGTTTTCAATTTCTTCCATTTGGTTTTCTTTAATTGTAGATTTTAGGGTTAATTTGTTGCCAATAATTTCAGTATTTTTCAATTGAGAAACTAAATCTGTCATTAATTTTCCTGAAGTTGGAGCCCAAGAACCGTTTTCAATGATTGCAATTTTACGATTTTGAAGATTATGAGCAACAATATCGTGCAACAAGTTTTCCATAGAAATAAATATTCCATTGTTATAAGTTGTTGATGCAAATACAATGTGTGAATATTTGAAAGCATCTGATACAACGTAAGAAGAATCTGTAATTGATGTATCAACAATTTTTATATCCTTAACACCTAAATCAGCAAGTTTTGATGCTAAAATTTCAACTACGTTTTGAGTTCCACCATAAACTGATGCGTAAGGAATTAGAACAGATTGGATTTCTGGAGTATAAGTTGACCATTTTACGTATTTGTCAATAAATTTGTCAAAATCTTTTCTCCAAACAAAACCGTGCAATGGACAAATCATTTTGATTTCTAATCCAGAAGCTTTTTTCAATAATGATTGAACTTGTGGACCATATTTACCAACAATGTTTGTGTAATATCTTCTTGCTTCGTCCATATATCTATGTTCAAAATCAACTTCATCAGCAAAAATGTTTCCGTCAACAGTTCCGAAACTTCCGAAAGCATCTGCTGAAAATAAAATTTTATCTACTGTATCATATGTAACCATAACTTCTGGCCAGTGAACCATTGGTGCGAATACAAATGTTAGATTGTGTTTGCCTGTATTTAAAGTATCTCCTTCTTTTACAAGAACTAGTTGTTCTTCTGGTAGTTCAAAATCGAAGAATTGACCAAGCATTGTTTTGATTTTTGCATTACATACAATTTTAACATTTGGATATTTTCTAACAATACAAGGTATTTCTGCACAATGGTCAGGTTCCATATGGTTGATTACCAAGTAATCTAAACTTCTTTCGCCCAAAACGTGTGCAACATTTTCCATGAATTGGTGCGTAACTGATTTGTCAGCTGTATCAAGTAGTACAGTTTTTTCGTCCATTAATAAATATGAGTTATATGAAACTCCAGTTGGAACAGGGTAAACCCCTTCAAACACAGATAATCTTCTGTCATTTGCTCCAACCCAAAATAAATCATCAGCAATTTTTTTTGTGTTATACATAACTTTTTCTCCTTTGTTAAAATTATGATAGCACAAAAAGATGATAATAATTATCAAGTTTAATTATTTAATAATTTTTTATTAACACAAAATCCAATATCGTTTGTCGTTCATAGCCTTTTCAAAAAATTCTTTAGATACTGGTATGCAACCTAAATGGTATTTATCATTTTGTTGTAATGTTGCATATTTTTTTAGAATTTCTATTTCTTCTGGTGGTGTCCAGAGTGGTCCGGTAACATATGAGATTTGCCTTTTCGGACTTTTAAAAAGAGGAAAATTCTCATTTGCTCCGCCTAATAAATTTTGATTAAACAATTGTACGTTAAAAATTCCCATTTTGCCTCCAAATTCTTTCCCATATATATAAAGTTTTTTTGTTGTGAAAAATTGATTAATTTACTTAATTTTTTAAATTGGATGAATTGTAACGAAATGTAAATGCAAGTTCCAAATAGCCTAAAACTCAGATATAATGCCCTATATGATATGATGTGAGGGACAGTGTACATTGAGTAATAAAATCTTTATAATTTAACTATGAATGATAAATTATTGTTGATATAGTGAAACCAACAATAATAGCTAGCTGGATTGCTTCGCTCAGTATAATTGATGATGTTAACGATACTTATTATTTATCACTTGAACCAGAATTGCAGAAAAAGTCTAGAATTTTTTCGTTGTATCTATTATCAACAGCACTGAATGGGAAAATTTCCCCTCCAAATTCCTTTCTAACGTGTGATATTGCAGATTGAATTTTGTTTTTTGAAATACAATCTACCTTTGTAACTACTGTTATAATTGGCAAGTTATATGCAAGTACCCATTCTCTCATCTGAAAGTCGTTTTTTTGAATCTCATGTCTTGCATCAACAAGTTGAACTAGATATTTTACTTGTTCTCTTTTTAGTAAATATTCTTCTAAATATTTTTGCCATTTGTTTCTTGCTTCAATCGAAACTTTTGCATAACCATATCCTGGCAAATCTGCAATCATAAATTCATCAGAAAAGTTAAAGAAGTTTATTAATCTTGTTTTTCCTGGGACATTTGATGTTTTTGCAAGTTTTTTATTATTCGCTAATCCATTGATAAATGATGATTTCCCAACATTTGAACGACCAAGAAGAGGAAATTCTGGAAGTTCATAATCTGGACATTGGCTTAATTTTTCAGCACTTATTAAAAATTTTGCATTCATAAAAGGTTTCATTTTGTTGCAGCCTTTTCTTTTTGTTCTCTTAGTTTCTTTTTATACAAAACAGTTTGGAATAAATTGCACATTTTGTCATTGTTAACTACTGTCAATTGTGTTTTGTTATTCACAAAATCAATATGAAAAGAAGATTCTTGATTGAAAACATTTGCTTGAATATTTACGATTTGAAACAGCCCCTCAGTTAAAATACTAAGAGGCTCTTTCATAAATGTTTCAAATGTTTTTCTTATATCGAACTTTTTCATTATATTTTTTGTCTGAAAACTTGAATTCTTTGTTCAACAGCAGCTTTATCAGAAGCGTTAGGAGCAAGTGCTAAGTATTGAGTGTAGTATTTAACAGCACCTTCGTAGTTGCCTTCTGCTTCATATGCTTGAGCTTTCAACTTGGCAATTGATGGAGCATTGTGATAGAAGTCGATTGCTCTGTTACAATATTCAATAGTTGAAGCATAATTACCTTCTTTGTATTGTCTAAGAGCAATTTCAAAGAATTCGTTTGATTTCATTTCGCATAAATCAATATAGTGAATACCGTTTTCTGCAATTCTGTTATCTGGATCAGCCATCAATGCTTTTTGAAGAGCTTTTCTTGCTGTTCTAAATTGTTTGTGTTGAACAAGAATTTCTGCTAAGTACAACTCATCATCAACGCTTGTTGCAAAATTGATTGCATTTTCGAATGTATAAACTGCATCTCTTTCACGACCAAGTGATAAATATGCTTCCCCTTTGATTACTGTATCCATCAAGCTATTGCTTGCAGATTGGATAATGTAATTAAGATTGTCTTGAGTATATTCCATTTGGTGTGTAATTTTACCAAGTTTGATTTTTGCAAGGTGAAGTTTCAAATCGTTTGGAGTTCTTTGAATAGCTTCATTTACATAATCATATGCAAGATATACGTCTTTGTTTGTTGTGAATTTGTTACTATCTGCTGTATCTTTAGCCATTTCGTAATAAGTATTTGCAAGACCTATAATAGCATTGTTGTTATAAGTTGCATCTCCCAAAAGTCTTGAATAATATTCAAGGGCTTGTGGATATTTTTTAGTTTCTAATGACATATTTGCAACTCTGTAAATTCCTTCTTTATAATTAGGATTTAAGATGATTGCAGTTTTCAATTCTTCCATAGCAAATTCGTGGTCTGATCTTCTTTCATATACACCAGCTAGGTTGATGTATGGACGAGAGTTTTCAGGTTTTACATAGATTGCTTTTTTGAATGAATTGATTGCAGCAGGTTGGTTACCTTGTTTCAAATATAATTCACCTTGCAAGTTCCATCCTGGAGAAGAATTAGGGTTGATGTGTAGTGAGTGGTTCAACCAAGTCAACGCTTTTGTATAATCTCCACGTCTAGATTCAACTTGTCCCATATGGTACATAGAAGTTGGGTTGTGTGAATTGTATTTGATTGATTGTAAATAGTATTTTTCAGCTTGATCTAAATCACCTTCTAGCATCGCAATATTACCTAAGTTGTCATATGCAGGTGCAAATTGAGGGTTAATTTTGATAGCTGTTTTAAATAAATCTTGTGCATCTTTTCTGTTCCCAAGTTTCAATGTTGCAACACCCATTGCATTGTATGCTTGGTAATAAGAACTGTCTAATTCTACTGCTTTTACAAATTCTTGAATTGCAGCATTAGACAAGTTTGAAATATTTTTAATATATTCAACGTCTGAAGAGGTTTCTCTCATCAAATAAACTAAACCTTGAGCATAGTGGAATGTTGGATTATTAGGATATTGTTTTATTAATCTGTCCAATTCTGCTTGAGTTGGAGCTAATTTCCATTGTTTAGCTTGAGAAATCAATTGTAATGCTTTTGCGTCTAAATCGTTAGGGTTTTTTGATAATATTTCTTTTAGGCGAGCATCAGCATCTTCATAATTGTTATATTCAATCAATCTACTAATATCTGTATAACTTTTTGATACTTGTGCTTTAATAGGTTGAGCAGCAAACGCATGAGGGGCATATAGAATGCAAGATGTTAAAATCATTGATGTGGTTAATAATTTTTTACAATTCATGTTTTCCTAACCTTCTAGCTTAAAACTATTCTAAATCTAACAAAAATATTGTATAATAGTTAACGAAAAAAGGCAATAGGTTAAATAGATGGTATTAAACGCAAACTCTAAACAGGATTTGGAAGATTTTAAAACATATATTTTGGTCGAGAAAAATTTTTCTGAACATACTGCAAAGGCTTATTATTCTGATATTTTGAGTTATTTGATATGGTTAGGCAGTGATGAATGTGAACAGGCAAATTTATCAAAAATGAGAGAATATTTGCATTTTATGCAGAAATTTAATTATAAAAAAACAACTGTTGCGAGAAAGATTGCATCCCTCCGAACATTCTATAAATACTTGCATAGAGAGAAAAAAGTTGAACTTAATCCTGCTGAAAATTTAATATCCCCTAAACGACCGAAGTCATTGCCAAAATTCCTCACAATGGATGAGGTTGAAGAAATATTGAGTAATATTAATATCGATACTCCTGCGGGTTATAGAAATCGTGCAATTTTAGAGCTTTTATGGGCTAGTGGAATGCGTGTTTCTGAGTTGAGTGGTTTAAATTTTGGAAACTTAAACCTTGAAAATAATGAAATTACTGTTTTTGGTAAAGGTTCAAAAGAGCGAATAATTTTGATTACAGATAGGGCAAAAAAATATTTACAAGGTTATATTGATTTTGCAAGAGCTCTTGTTGCAAAGAATTACAATTTGGGTCCAATTACAGACACTTCGCCTGTTTTTATTAACAAAACAGGATATAGATTGCAAACAAGAATGATTCGCAATGTGATAAATGATATTGTTGAAAAAATAGAACTTCCTAAAAAGGTTACTCCGCATATGTTTAGGCATAGTTTCGCAACACATTTGATTGAAAATGGTGCGGATTTGAGGGTTGTTCAAGAGCTTTTAGGACACGCAAGTATTTCTAATACTCAAATTTACACCCATATTTCTATGCAACATATGAAAGAAGTTTATGACGAAACTCATCCTAGAGCTTAATCTTGAGTGATTGCAATTTTTAGGCAAGAATTTTTGTTTTGTGCAAAGAATTTGTATGCCTCTTCTATTTCAGAAAGCTTATATTTTTGTGTAATAAGGAAGTCGGTATTGATTTTTCCTTGAGAAATTAGTTCTAAGAGTTCTTTGCAATAAATCGCATCGACTCCACCTGTTTTAAAGGTTAGATTTTTTCCATACATTTGTGGAAGAGGAAGAGTTTGATTGTCCTCATACATTGCAACAACACCGACAATTGCATTTGGTCTGGCAATTTTCCAAGCTAATTCAAAAGTTGTTTTTCCACCAGCACATTCAATTACTCCATCTGCTCCACGACAATCTGTAAGATTTTTAATTTCTTGTTCAATATTGCAATTTTGTGGATTGAGAAAATAATTAGTGAGATTTTGTTGTTTTGCTATGTTTAATCGATTTTCATTTGTGTCGATTGCAATAATTTTTTCTGCCCCAAGGAGTTTTGAACAAATCATAGCACACAGTCCAACTGGACCAGCCCCAATAATTGCGATAGTATCTCCTTTTTTTATTTCGCACATTTTAGCTCCAAAATATCCGCTAGATAAAATATCTCCGACAAAAAGAGCATTTTCATTTGTAACATTTTCTGGAATTTTGGTTAATCCTGTATCTGCATAAGGAACTCTAATATATTCTGCTTGGCAACCATCTATTCTGCAGCCTATTTCCCAACCGCCTTTTTCGCAATTGTTAATATAGCCTCTTTTGCAAAAATAGCATTCTCCGCAGAAAGTTTCGCAATTAGCACTGACTCTGTCCCCGATAGAAAGATTTTTTATGTCGTTTCCTAATTCTACGATTTCTCCAACAAATTCATGTCCTAGTGTAATTTTGTTGTTTGCTCTTGGTACTAATCCGTGCATAATATGTAAATCACTTGTACAAATTGTTGACAAGGTTACCCTAACAATTGCATCTCGTGGATTTTGAATTGTTGGTTTTTCTTTTTCAACGAGTTTAATTTTTTCTTTTAATTCTTTGTTGTAAACAAGTGCTTTCATTAGTAATACCTTTCTTTATTTTACTCAGTTTAGCATATAAAAGTATTAACAGTCTAGATCTTTATGCTTGCAGGTAGAAAGGTTGTTTCAATTTTTGAAGAGTTCGGCTAAAATTAGATAACTTATTTTTCTCGTTCCATTTTAATCCCAGAAAGAAGAAATTCAAGTTTTTCTAAATCTTGATTGTTTTCTAAAGCTTTAACTGCAAGTTTAAAATAGTTCTCCTTGCCTTTTATTTTTATCAGATTTTCAATCTGTTTTAACAATATTTCAGTTTCCTCTTCTTTATTGTCTTTGAGGATTTTGTATGTTCCATTAGGATAATATTCAATTGTTTTATAGTTTTGGTTGTTATTAAAATATTCTACAGTAATTGGTTGACCTGTTTTCTTGGCGAGGTTTATCATTTTTATATCGACATCTGTTTTAGAGTTTATCTTTTCAATTTTTTGTTTGCGAAAATTGTTGTTATCGATATAAATAACATTTCCTTCAATTACTGCTTTATATGTGTAACGGCTTCCTGTTCCTGTTTCTTGTGTAAATTCTTTTAATTCAAAATTGAATAATTCTTTTGGGGAGATGGAAAGAGCGATGCAAATGTTCTCAAGAGTTGTGCTGTTAGGAAAATGTTCACCTGTTTCAATTTTAGAAACTTGTCGAGGATGAATGCCAACCATTTCCGCTAAAGATTCTTGAGTTATACCTTTTGATTTTCTAACGTCTTTTAAGTTTTTGCCAAATGCTTCTTTAAAACTAATCATACTTCCTCAATATAAGTATAAGGGATAACTTATTATTAAATAATGACTTTTAACGCTCTTAATATTTCTTATTTGTCTATTTACATAGTCGTTTTACACTCTATAATCAGAACGAGATAATTAAAATTAAGTGTAGAATAATTATTTTAGAAATGGTATTAAATATGAATGAATTAAAAGAAAAAACTTTAATTTCTAGTACTCAATTGCAAAATATGATTAAATTTTTAATGGTGTCTTTGAAGGAAGATAAAGCTGTAACCAAAAAAGATATTTCAGAATATTTAAAAAAAATGTATGATGTATCAGAAGATTTGAACTCGAAACTCTCTGAAGAGTAGAGTTTCCTTGCTTTTGCTTGCAAAAACTCTGAAAAAATGATATTCTAGTCTCGTATATAGTTTGCAAGAAAGATTTGAATTATGAAATTTGATTCTAAATTTATTCGTCAAATATTATTGACTATTGAAGAACACGAAGATTATGTTATGAGTTCAAGAACTCTACTAAAGCAACTTGAAATCAATACTAGACCTTTAGAAAGAAAATTCATGGGTCACATTTTGCTTTTAGCAGATGATAAATTGCTTGAATCTACTTCTGTAAAATATCCTTTTGGATTTGTATTTGGGGTAGATGGTGAATATAGCATTATTGATGTTGGATATAGATTAACTGCAAGAGGCTATGAGTTGATTGATATTTTTAGAAATGATGAAGTTTTTGAGAAGGTGAAAAATTATTCAATTGATAATGCCTTAGAAATTTCAAGACAACTGCTTTTGAAAAAAGCAATTTCTAAAAGAAAATCATTTTTCGGTTAGAAGATATATAAAAACGCTATATTGACAATGGAATTATGTCGTAATAATATTGAACTCAAGGAAAAAGGAAAAGGAAATTTATGAACTTTAACGCAATGATGATGCAAATGATGATGATGCAAAGCCCAACTAGAGGTGGTCGTTGTCTTGCTCGAATGCGTTAGTTTCAAGATAAACATTTTAAAGCCACCTCTTAGAGGTGGCTTTTTTAGTATTCAGTTTTTAATTTTATACAAAAGAGGAAAATATAAAGTGATAAAAAGCATTGAAAATATAAATTTAGATAATAAATATTCTTTTAAATCGAATTCAAATAATACCCCAAGTTTTGGTAACGCTAATCTTTCAAAAGAGGCAAAGTATTTAAACAAATTCATCAAATCTCAAGAAAATCTTTCTACAACAAGATTTATCCAAGGTACAATGACAAATTGGCTTCCTAAAGCTATATTATCAAGAAGTTTGGTTGATTTTTCAGAATTTACATTTTTGGAATTTTTAGAATCTGGTCTTTTTTATTTTGCTGCACCATTTTTAGGTGAAAAGTTATTTCGTAATGGATTGTTTAAAAATGTTCAGCCTAAAAATTTAAAAAATAATGTTTCCTCTAATTTGGCTAAAAGTCTTGATGAGATTAAAAAATCTTCTTTAGATAAAAACTTGCAAAAAAGATTAGTTTCTACAAAAGCTGGAATTGTGCTGGCATGTCTTGCGGTTCCTGCATTGGAATATGGCTTAGGTTTTGCGAAAAATTTATTTACATTGAAAGTTTTTAAAATAAGTGATTTCAATAATGTGGCAAATTTGAACAAAGAAAAAAATGAAGATGCTGAATTGAGTAAAAAAGTTGAAACTCACTCTAAAAAGGTATTAACAAAGGTTGGAGTTTTGTCAGGATTAGGTGTTGCATCTGGATTGTTGCTTGCTTCAAAAGGACATAAATCTAATATTGCTCAGAAGTTTTCGGAAATTTTGTTAGAGCCTGGGGTTGCAATTTCTAAATTGCTTAATAAAGCTGGGGTAAAATCTAAAAGTACAGATAATTTTTTGAAGGATTATTTAAAATTAGATTTTAGTAATAATAATGGAAAGTTGGCATTGAGCAAAGGTCAATTAGCTCTAACTTGTATTACTGGATTGTTCGGATATTCTAGTGCTGCAAAAGATAGAGGTAAATTAGATTTCTATGAAGTTTGGACAAGAGTTCCATTAGTTGTTGTTTATACTATTTTTGGTTCTTCAATTTTAGATTCTGGATTTAAAAAAATTCTTGCGAAAAAAGGGAAATTCCCTGAACTTATTAAATCTGATTCGCAGGGCAATATTGCACCAATTCCAACAAGTAAGGATTTGCCAGTGATTGCTGAAAAACTTTCAAAAGCAAATAAAACTCCGCTAAATTCTGAATTAGAAACGTTAATAAAGCAAAAATCAATAATTACAGGCGTTCCATATTTATTTAGTGTTGTTGCAATGGGATTTTTATTGAGTGGTGTTTCAAGGCTATGGACACAATATCGCTACAACCAACAGACAAAAAATGCTCAAAATCCACAAAAACCTCAAGCGGATTTTATCAAAACAAGCCCTGTGTTCAAAGGTATAATTGAAGGATGATAAGTTTAATAAAGTTTATCAGTTGGTTACGTAATATTTCCCTCTCCTTTGGAGAGAGAGGTACAAACCTGACACTAAATATTTGTTTTGATAAAATTAGCTAAAATTTGTGCAATGATTTTATGTGATTCTTTTGAATAATGTAATCCATCAACTGGAGATGGGGTTACAAATTCATTCAAATCTAAATAAAAACAATTCATTTCTTCTGAAACTTTTTTAAAAATTGGAAAAACATTTTTAATTTTTTCAACAGAATTTAAGTCAAATTGCATTGCAAAAATCCCGTCGAGGATATTTTTCTGGATTTTTACTGGTGGAATTATTAAAATTTTTGTTTGAGAATTTGCATCTCTAATTGTTTGAACCAAATGTTTAAGTCCTGCGGTTGCGGAATTTTTATCCAAATTATAGAAATATTGTGAATCGTTTGTTCCAAGTGCAAGGATACAAATATCAATATCTTTATGATTCTGGAGATAAATTGGTAGATACTCTCCGCCACAAAGTTTAATATTTTCTGGATTTTTGAAAAATCCTGTGCGATTATTCATTCCTTGTTCAAGAATTTCGTATTCTGGCGATAAAAGTTCTGATAAAATTCCAGTCCAGCGTTCATTTTTTGTATAACGTCCAAATGTTTCTGGAATATATCCGTATGTGTTTGAATCTCCGTAGCATAATATTTTTTTCATACTCTTTATTATATGCTTTTTTACTACAAAAGTGCAATGTTTTACACGGAGAACATTGTAAAATATTTTTATGAATTTGTTGTGGTATCAAACATTGGTAAAGCCAGCATTTACTCCGTCGCCAAGCTATTTCCCAATTGCGTGGAGTATTTTGTATATTTTGATGGGCGTTGCATTTGTAATAATTTTATATAAACCGCCATCTAAGGTGAGATCTTATGCAATAAATTTATTTTTAATTCAATTAATTTTTAATCTTTTATGGAGTTATATATTTTTTGATTTGCAATCAATTGAATATGCTCTTGTTGATTTAGGTTTACTGTTAATACTTTTAGTTATTACAATATTTTATTATTTTAAGTTATCAAAAATTTCGGGAATCCTTTTAATTCCATATTTGTTGCAAGTGATTTTTGCAATGTATTTGAATATATGTCTTTTGTTGTTAAACAAAATGTAAAGAAAAGTGAAGAAGTTTCCTGCCATTTAGCAACATTTTTCATTTTATATCGTTATATAGAGTGGAAAGTGTAGAAGGAAAATAATTATGAAAAAGTTATTGTTGATGTTTGTTTTAATTGGTTTCACTTGTTTATCTGCAAATGCAGGTGAGTTATTATACACTTTGGGTGTTCCAATGCGTTATTCTTCAGGGAATGGGACAAGTCGTTCGATTTATAGATATGGTAGAAATGCCTCTTTTACTCCGGCAAACCAAGCAAGAGCTGCTGCTCGACAAAGAGCCATTAGACGATATGAAGCAATAACTAAATCTCTTGAAAATGATGTCAGAAACCAATGTGGTAGTGGGGGTAGTTATCCTCGTAACTATTCAAATCAACGAGCTGTGGCATTGCAACAACCAATTTCAAGATTTGATAGAAACTATACTGTAAGCAGATCTCAAAAGGCATATACTCGTGGTGGGGTTACTTACTATAACTAATATTTAATTGTTAAACTTAAAAAATCGGTTAATATTTTTATGTATTACCGATTTTTAAGTTTTAATAAGAATTAGCCTAAAAGGGCCTTAAAAATTTTTATTTTTGAATTAATATGAAAACAATTAGAAACTTAGGGGATTTTAAATGAGAAAAATTATGATATTTACACTATTGTTATTTTGTATAGTGAGTTTTACTTGTCCCGAGAGTTTTGCGGTTCAGCAAATATTTTATAATAACGCTGGAGTGCCATCACGTGTATCATATGGTGACGGCTCTAGTAATTTTATTAACGATTTTGGTGTAAATGCTCCTTATGTTGTGGAAAGACCTCGTTATCCTATAGTAGGCTACGCAAGACCTGTTCGCCCAACGACTTGTTGTGCGAGGCCAAGGTTGCCACATCCTTATATGACTAATAGGGATGTGATAATGAGGAGAACAATGTATTACAGGCATCCTGTGTATCGACGTTATTATGTATATGACCCAGTAACAAATGTTCGTAAGGTCAAAGAAAAAGAGGTTATTTCTCGTTTTGATAAAAACTATACAATTCCACAATCTTCGCAGAAAAAAGTTTCATGCGGTGGAATGACTTATTACAACTCTGCAAACCCTTGTAGATAAATTAATTAAGTTTCAATACTGCACTATGTCGGTACGGAGTTGCGTTTTCATTTCTATATGAAAAGAACAAATCATTGTTATGAACTGTACAATATGGACAAACATCAATTTTTTGAACACCAATTTCTTCGAGTTGGCGTTTATTGATATTTTTTAAATCAACAAAAATTTTACCTTCTCTTATTTCATACAGCCTTTCAAAATTACTAACTGATTTAGATAATTTTTGATAAACTTCTTCACCAACATTGTAACAACAAAAACCAATGGCAGGCCCAATAAGAGCTACAATATTTTCTGGTTTAGAGTTAAATTTATCTATCATTTTTTGAACAGTTTTTGAAGAAATATTTTCAGCTGTTCCTCGCCAACCAGCGTGAGCAATTGCCCCAAAATTTTGCTTTTCATCATATAAAATTACTGGAGTGCAGTCTGCAAAGTTTAAGAAAATTCCAAGATTTTTCTCTGCTAAAATTAAAGCATCTGTATCTGGATATTTTTTTGTATTTTTTTCTGCTATTTCAATATGAGAAGTATGTGTTTGTGTTGGAAAAAGTAAATTTTCTCGTTCTATTTTTAAATTATTGCAAATAATTTTTTTGTTATTTTCAATAGTGTTTTGTATATCTTTTTGAAGTTCTTCGCTCTTATAGCAGATACAAATATCACGAGTTGTAAAAAAAGCTTCTGCTTTTTTTATCAAATCGGATTTTAAAATTCTTTTTCCATCTAGTTCATCAAAATAAAACATAATTTGATTGTATCAAAGTTTTTTTAAGAGATGAATTTTTTTACAAATATATAAGAATCGAGTTTTATTATTTTATTGTTAAATTTGGGTTAAATCTTGTTCAATATGTTGTCTAAAAGTTTCTGAAATATTGTTTAAATCCAAAACATCAACTTCATAAGGTAAAGTCGAATTTTCAAAATCGTTTATAATTTTAAGCAAAATATTTTCATTCAGATTAGGAGATTTTAAAGCTATATCAATATCAGAGTATTTTTTTGCTGTTCCTTTTGTTCTGGAACCAAAAAGATATATTTCACAGTTTTGCAAATAATGATAAACTGTTTCTTTTATAAAACTAATGTATTTTTCATTTAAATCAATCATACTCGTTTTTTTATTTATCATAAAACGTGCTTTTCTTCAATTGTAACAGAATGTAAATATAAATTTCAAATAGGCTCAAAGCCTTTTATAATGCCCTATATGATATGATATGATATGATATGATGTGGTGGGGCAATTGTCTTTTCTAAAAATTTTTTATAGGAATGTAAGACAAATTTATTAGTTGGGGAAAATAAAGAATTTTATTTTGCAATAAGGTTTTCTTATTGTGCTGTGTAAATTTGTCTAATTGCTGGGAAAAATTTAAAGAAAGGACAAATTTATGGTAGAAACTTATTTATGGCAACAAGTACCAAATCAAGGTTACAACAAATATGGTAAAGGTGTTGTTGGGCCTGGGAGTAAGGAAGTTTTAGATAGAGCAGTGAATGCTCATGCCGGTATTCCTGCGGGAACTAAATTCCCTGTTACAGATAAGGAAATGATTACAAAAATTGAAGTTTTGAATAAACCAACTAAAATTCCAAATCTTTGGGGTGGTGAAGGTACTGATTACCGTATGAAACGTGGAGATTTGCGAATGACTTATGGAATGCATGATGTTTCGGGTATGCATAAACGTTGGCAAGATAAAGCTGCAGCTAGAGGTAAAACTAAAATATTAGATCAATCTTGTAGTGTTGATATTGGTTTAATGGGTACAACACATAGAGACGCAACAACAGGTGAATATTTGCTTGGTAAATTGAAGCAAAGAGGTGCAAAGTTCAACGCTGTAAAAGATGCAAATATTGGTGTAACAATTCCGACTCCTGAAATGACTCACGTATTGAGTTCAGAAGCCCTTAAAACAGGTGCAAAAGCTGCAGAATTGAAACCGGGCATGATTATAGCAAGTGATGCATTGGGTGTTTATACCCCTCCATTAGATGCAAAATTCCTAAAGAAAAATATGCCGGTTGACGATTTAGGAAAAGCGATGTTTGCAAAATTGAAGAAATTTGTAAATATCAGAGATAAGGCAACACAATATGCTAAAGATGGTTTAATTGCAAGTGAAAGTGCAACTAAGTATATTAACCAAGCTTGGAAGTTTGTTCAAGAGTGGGCATCAAAAATTAAAGTTAGATAGATAAAACTATTTATCACAAAAAGAGGTAGAAAATATCTACCTCTTTTTATTTTGTACAATTGACGCCCCCTGAAAAATGTGTTAAAATCATGATATAGGTTGCTTATGGGGCTGTTAAATATGAAAAATAAATGCTTTGGTTTTACACTCTCAGAAGTTATGATTGCACTTACGTTAATTGGTGTAGTTGCATCGTTGACGGTTCCGACTATAGGGGCAAATGTTCAGCAAAGAGCTAGATTGGCGGAGTTTAGAACTGCTCATTCTAAAGCAGAAATGGCTTTAAGAAGTATAATTTTTGACGAGGGAAAAATTCCACAGTGTTTTCTTATTCCTACCGGTGCACAACGAACTTTGTATGGATTGGATTCCTCTCTTGCGGCTGGACTTGTAAATCCTTATAACCCATCTGTTGCTTGTCCTGTTTTAACACAAGATTTTACTAGAGCAATGGGAGCTATCAGAAGTTGTTTAAATAATCCTAAAACAGAAGGATGTATCCCAAATAACTACCCTAGTGTAGGTTGTTTTGATGTAACAGCCGCTCAGGCATATATGTTGGATAATGGTATGATTTTATTTACACATTCAAATGCAGAAGGCTTAAGGTTGTTTGCATTAGATGTAAATGGTCGTAAAGGTCCAAATAAATGGGGGCAAGATATTTTTACTTTTTCGGTTTATGAATCTGCTACAACTAAAACTGGTGGAAAAGTTTATGTTTCTGATTTAAAAATCTTGCCACCTAAAACTTGTTTACCAAGGAGTAATAGAACTTCTAAAAATTCAGAACAAATGATGAAAGAATCAACAAATTATCAATAATCAGTTTATCAATCCAGATGTTTCATTGAACATAATCATATGAAAATCTGGGCTTGTCATGTTTGGATTTCTTTTCATGAATTTTTTAACATCGAATTTTTTTAGATATTTATCTAATTTTTCGATTACTTTTGTGTTTCCTTCATTTTCTGTTTTTAGTTTTGCAATGTAATTTTCTGTCATTATTTGAATTTCGTCTTCGGTTAAAATTGGTAATCCTCCAATTTTAACTTCGTCTTTATCGTCATTTTCAAGGTATTTTTTCTCTTCGTTTTGTTGTTGATTTTGTTGACGTTGATGTTTTTCTTGTCCCGTAGAAATTGCGGATTCAATTCTTTGTCCAAAAGGATTATTTACTGCATTGAACATTTTTGACCTCTTTTACTTTTTTGTAAATTGTCATGCATGTTTACGGCATTTTTTTCAAAAACTTTAATTTTTAAAAACAAAAGACCAGTAAAGATATTACTGGTCAAAAGTGTGAGTAAATGTATATTTATAAGTAGTTGTTAGTATTCTTTATGCAAATAATTCTGCGAATGGGCCTGTTGGGTCTTTGATATTAGCTTCAACAGCTCCATCTTCCGCCAATTTCATACCTGGCATAACGACTGTTTTTACTCCATTTGTTACGCTTGCAACTTCTGTTGCAGAAACTTTGTATGAATAGCCTAAACTTGCTAAAATTGCATTTGTTGAATCTGCAATTGATTTATCTTCAGTGGTAAATTTTCCAATTTTTACACCATAAAGATTTTGTGTATTTTGAGTTAGTAAATCTGTTTCGTTTTTAAGTCCTTTGAATTCTACTTCGCTTTTAACTACTTCTTTTGTTTCTTCTGCTTTCTTTGCTTCTTTAGAAGCTTGTTGACCGATAGCAAAATTATAGTTGTTATAACCGTTGTTGAATTCGTTAAATCTGATTGCCATTTCGGTTCTCCTTATGTAATACTCACATAATTACTATCGGCATGTAGTTTAATAATCTTTAATTCCTTGGCTAAATTTGTTAGGTTTTTGTTACATTGCTTAATAATTAAAAAAGACTTCTGCTAATGTAAATGCAAATTTTTTATCTTTGACGATGAGCATTATTAAAAAACAAAAAATCCAGATAGAAATATCTGGATTTTTCATTTCGACTGTCAATCAATCTTTTATTCAAAAACTAAACAGCAACTTTCATTGTTTTTTCAATGATTTCGTTGAAGCTATCAGCTTTCAATGATGCACCACCGATTAAAGCTCCATCGATATCTGATTTTGCCATTTGTTCTTCGATTGTGTTAGGTTTTACAGAACCACCGTAAAGGATTCTAATAGCATCAGCAGCTTGAGAACCAGCAACTTCTGCAACAACGCCACGAATCATTTTGATTACTCTGTTAGCTTCGTCAGCATCACAAGATTTTCCAGTTCCGATAGCCCAGATTGGTTCGTAAGCGATAACTGATTTAGCAACGTCTTCAGAAGAAATACCTTCTAAAGCTGCTCTGATTTGAGATGCGATGTGTGAATCAGTTACACCAGCTTCTCTTTGTTCTAAAGTTTCACCACAGCAGATGATTGGAATTAAGCCACCAGCCAAGATTGCTTTAGCTTTTTTGTTAATCATTTCATCTGTTTCTGAGAAATATTGTCTTCTTTCAGAGTGTCCGATGATTACGAATGAACAACCTGCATCTTTCAACATTTCAACTGAAATTTCACCAGTGAAAGCACCAGATTTTTCCCAATGGCAGTTTTGACCTGCAACATATAATTTTGAACCGTTGCAACCACAGTCACATGGAATTTCAGCTACTTGGTTTAATGATGTAAATACAGGAGCGATAACAACTGTTGGTAATTGAGTTGCACTGAATTTATCTACAAATGATTTGATTCCTTCATACAATGCTTTAGCATCTGATTGAAGTAAATTCATTTTCCAGTTTCCTGCGATAATTGGTTTTCTTGACATAATAAAATCTCCTTTTATAGTACCACTTCTACACGGGTATTTTATATTAAACAAAAAATTTAAGCAAGGAAGATGATTGCCCTGTAAGCTATAATCAAATGGATAAAATTATTTACTGTTTCTTAATTTCCATACATCTTCAGGAATGCTCCAGCCATTGTTTTTTACATATGTCATACACCAGTAACCATTTCCGCCTTTAGAACAACTTTGTTTTAATTGACTCATATTTTTATTTACTCCCGCAGGAACAAAGCCTTCATCTGTAAATGTCATTAAATATATATCTATCCCAAATTTATTTGGTGGTTTATCTCCGTTGACATCTACGTATATTTTTAAACATGTTTCAGCTTCTGAATCAATCCCGAAAATTGTTTTTAATTGGCTATTATTTCCAATATCTAAGGCTACTTTTGTTCCATTATTCATTATATATGAAACCCAGTTTCCACCACATCCGTATCCTGCTCTGCAATCTCCAAAAGCTGCTCCATTTAGCATTTTTGTTTGGGAGCCGTCACTCCAACAACCTTTTTTGCCGTTGTAACATGCATTGGATATTTGCATATAAGGGAGCATATTTTCTTTAAACCATGCTTGAATTGCGGTATCACTTCCGTCAGCAGCCGACATATCAAAATCTACTTCATTGGCAATCATCATTCTGTTAACTTGAGCCATTATAGAGTAATCTTCTTTTAAGGTTGTTTCTATTACCTTCTTTTGGTATTTTGTGATAAGCGAAGGTATTGTTATTGCCGCAACAACCCCAATGATTCCTAATGTTATCAATACTTCTGCCAACGTAAAGGCTTTTTTCATATAATCCTCCAAGACTATTATATTAGTCATTATATTCATATATTAGGTAGAAAGTCAATATAGTAGTTATTAAAATATTTATATGAATAAGGATACGGTATCAAAGTTAGGTATAAAAATAAGGATAGAAAGGCAAAAAGCAAAGATTTCTCAAGAAAAACTTGCGGAATTATCCAATTTGAATAGAAATTTTATTGGCATGATTGAGCGAGGAGAAACTAATGTTACTATCAAAAATGTCGAAAATATTGCCAATGCTTTAAAATTACCGATTCAAGAGTTATTTAATTTTATTATATAAGAATATTTTGTAGTAAAATATTCTACATAATGAATATTACCGCAGGAAAATACAAAGGGCAGAAAATTACTGCTCCAGATGAAAATATCACTCGCCCAACATTATCAAAGGTTCGTATGAGCGTTTTTAATACTCTTCAATGTCTAGTCGATTTTGAAGGTTCAAGTTTTCTTGATATGTATGCAGGTTCTGGAATTATGGGTTTAGAAGCTTTATCTAGAGGGTTTTCTACGGTTGTTTCTATTGAGAAAAATAAAAAAGTTTATTCTATCACTAAATCTAATTTTAAAAAATATGAAAAAGAGAATGATTTAAAGTTAATATTGGGTGATAGTTTAAAAACTTGTGCAAAATTGAATAAAAAATTTAATGTTATTTATATTGATCCTCCATATTTTTCAGGAATAAATGAACAAAGTTTGGAAGTGGTTAAGAATCTTGCATCTGGCATTGTGATTATTGAGCATGCAATTGATGTCGATTTTTCTGGGTATGAAATAATTAAACAGAAAAAATATGGGGATAAATTTATAACTTTTTTGGAAGTTGTAGAATAAACCATTGCGAATTAAATGCAAATGTATTATAATGTATGTACAATGTATTATGAACGGAGTAATTTATGTCAAAAACTATTCAAGTTAGAGTGGATGATTTTTTAAAACAATCTGCGGATGAATTATTTAACAGTTTAGGGCTTGATACATCTACGGCTATAAGAATTTTTTTAACGATTGCAATTGAAAATGGTGGTATTCCTTTTGAAATCAAAAAACCAAATAATTCATTGAAAGAAGCAATGGAAGATGTCTTAAACAAAAGAAATTTAAGTAAACCATATAAATCTGCCCAAGAAGCCGTTAATGCAATGTTAGAGGATTAAAAATGTATGATATTGTATTTACATCTAAAATGAAAAAAGATGTAAAATTGATGAAAAAGCGAAATAAAAATTTAAATTTGCTCGTTGATATTTTAGATAAATTGGCTCATGGGGAAGTATTACCCGCTAAAAATAAAGACCATCAACTAAGTGGTTCTTGGCAAGGATTTAGGGAATGTCACATTGAACCAGATTGGCTTTTAATTTATAGGATTGATAATTCTGAATTGATATTATTTGCAACTTCTACTGGTTCTCATTCGGATTTATTTGATATGTAATTTCTTTATCTAGACGAAATTATGCTTTTAACGTATAATTATACATATCTGAATGGGGAAGAAAATGGAAGAAAAAAAACAAAAATTATTACTTATCAAATTGTCATCACTCGGGGATGTTATTTTTAATATTCCACTTGCAAATGCGTTAAAAAATGCTGGTTATGAAATTACGTGGCTTGTTTCAGAGAAAGGAATTCAAGTTGTAGAAAATAATCCTTGTGTTGATAAAACTATTTTAGTTCCTATTAAAAAATGGAAATCTCGTGGTTTTTGTTTAGAAAATTTTAAAGAATATTTGGCAATTCTAAAACAAATTCGTGATGAAAAATTTGATATTGCAATTGACTCTCAAATGATGTTGAAGAGTTTGTATTGGCTTTTGTTTTGTGGTGCAAAAAGAAGAATTATATCAAAAGAAGGTAGAGAATTATCTGTTCTTGGTGGTAATGAATGGATTGATAATATTTCTTACGCTCCAGATTCTCCGATTGTTCTGAATTATCTTAGATATGCTGAACATTTAGGGATAAAGGTTGATAATATCCAAGTTTCTCTTCCTCCATCAACACCTCAAACAGTTGAAAAAATCGACAAGCTTTTATCTAACATTGATGCAACTAAACCGTTGGTAGTTATTGCTCCTGCAACAACTTGGGTTAATAAACATTGGAATAAAGATAATTGGAAAAAGGTTGTTGAAAATATTGCAGAAAAGTGTAATTTAGTTTTTACTGGTGGACCTTGTGACAATGATTTAATTGAGTATATCAGTGGTGGAAAATATTTGAATTTGGCTGGAAAAACTGATATTTCAGAATTGATTGAATTATTTTCTCGTGCAAATTTAGTTATAGCTCCAGATAGTGGAAGTGCTCATTTAGCTTGGGCTACTGGCAAACCAGCTGTTATTACTATTTTTACTTGCACCCCTAAAGATGTTTTAGCTCCGTTTGGAAGCCCTAATAAGTATGTAGCTCTTGGTGGTTCTGGGTTGCCTTGTCAACCATGCTTTAAGAGAAAATGCCACTTGAGAAAAAATTTAAACGCTTGTACAAATTTCCCAAATCCAAAAGATGTAATTGATGTTATTAATACCTTGATATTTTGATTAAAAAGTGTTATAATTGGTAGTTAGATTATCATATATTGAAGGAATCTGATGGGTTTATTTGATAAATTTAAAGAAGTTACAAAAAAGGTTTCCGAAGTTGAGAATAACATTTATCACGAAAAGCGTGATTACCTTGAGATATATGAACGCAATCTTGAATTAGAAAAAGAAATTGCGGAAAGAACCGAGGAGCTTGATGACGCAAATCGTAGAATGTTCACTTTGCAACACATTTGGGAAATGATGAATTCATCTACTCCGCTCGAAAATGTTATGGAAGCCATTGTTAATAGTACCCAAGGTGAACTTGGTTATATGCATTGTGCTATTATTCATAAATGTGTTGATGAAGATGGTGAATATTTACAAATTTTAGCTCAATCTAATGATGGTCTGATTGATAGGTTGAATAATATTATTGGTTCTCCTGGAATTCAAACAAGAAAATTAAATTATGATGGAGAGAGTGTTTTTGCCGATTCTATGAGGCAAAGAAAAATTATCCAAACAAGATCTATTGATTTGTCTTTAAAATCTGTTTTGCCAGATTTGGATGCAGAAACTGTTAAAAAAATTATTTCAAATCAACCTGTAAAGTCTGTTATTGTAATTCCTTTAATTACACAAAATAAAGAGTTTGGTTGGTTCTGTGTATTTTCTGCTAGAGAAGAACTTGCAGGTACAGAAATGGACTTTTTGGGGTTATTCGCAAAACAAATAGAAATGGCTATAACTATTGCCGATTTGTTCCAAGCTGTACGTGATCAAGCTGTAACTGATGCCTTGACTGGGTTATACAATCGACGATATTTTGAAGAAGCTTTGGAAAAAGAAGTTCAACGTGCAAAACGTCAACAACAACCATTTTCTGTTATTGGAATAGACTTAGACTTTTTGAAAAAAATTAATGATACGCACGGACATTTTTATGGTGATTTAGCCATTAAAACAATTGCAGATGTCTTGAAAGCAAATGCTCGTTCTGTCGATGTCCCAGCTCGTATTGGTGGAGAAGAATTTGATGTATTGCTCCCTGGAATTTCATCCGATGGTGCAATGATTGCGGCGGAGAGAATTCGTAGTGCAATTGAAAAAACTGAAATTGATACAATTGGGCATATAACTGGTAGTTTAGGGGTTGCTACATATTTTGAACATACTGATAATGTGGAAGAACTTTTAGAACTTACTGACCAAGCTATGTACACTTCCAAACGTGAAGGGCGTAATAGAGTTACCCTTGCAAAACCTATTTCGGAAACTTCTTGGCAAGAAATTGCTGTTAATACATTTGTTGATATTCTGTCTAAAAATAGAATTCCAATGGCAAAACATCTTTCTAAAGAGCTATGCTTGAAACTTCAAGCCCCTGCGAATAAGGATGAAATGACAAATGAATCTTTATATACAGTAGCGGATGTCTTGACGAAACTATATAACCCAATGCACTCTTCTGGAGTTATTAAAAATAAAGTCTTGATGGCTGCAAGTTTAGCAAAAAGATTTGATTTGCCAAAAGAAGAAATTGATAATCTGAAAGTTGCAGTTCTGCTTTATGATATTGGAAATTTGATGCTTCCACAAGATATATTACAAAAAGCTACTCCTCTGACAGATGAAGAACGAGATAAGATTAAAAATCATCCGATAATTGCGGCAAGAGAGATTTTGAAACCTATTTCTTATATTCAAGATGTGTTGCCGATAATTGAACATCACCACGAAAATTGGGATGGTTCTGGTTATCCAAATAAAATGTCTAAAGATGAAATACCGTTAACCTCACAAATTATTTTGATTATTGATGAATATTTTGCCCTAATTGAGCCTCGTCCGTATAGAGCTAAGTTATCTTCTCGTGATGCTTTGGAAATTATTAAATCAGATGCTGGCAAAAAATGGAATAACACTCTTGTAAAAGAATTTATTTCATTGATTGAGCATGATATAGTTTAGTTGCGATGAAGGAAAAAGAGTTTATAACGATTATAAAAAATACACTAAATTCTCCATATATTGGGGATGATTGTGCGTATTTAAAGGATTTGGGGATTGTTGTAACTCAAGATAGCCTTGTTGAAGATATTCATTTTTCAACGAAATTTATTTCTGCGTTTGATTTAGGATTTAAGGCTGTAATGGTTAATGTTTCGGATGTGGTAGCGAGTGGTGCTGAGCCGAAATATTTGACTGTTTCGTTGTCTTTGCCATCAAATGTAAAAGAGGATTTTGTGGAAGAGTTTTATAATGGTTGTAAAAAAGCTTGTGGTAATGATGTTCAGATTGTTGGTGGGGATATTACAGGCTCTGAAAAAATATACATTTCAATTTCTGCAATTGGAAAAACTTTAGGGCGAAATATTTCTTCTCGCAAAAATGCTAAAATAGGTCAAAAGGTTATTGTTTCTGGGATTCATGGTTCGAGTTCTGCTGGTTTGAAATTGTTGTTGGAAGGTAAAAATTCTCCAGAAAAGTTTATTAAATCTCATATTAATCCTGTTGCTCAAGTTGAATTTGGAAAAAATATTTCAACTACTGTCAAAGAACCTTACGCAATGATGGATACGTCTGATGGTTTGATGGATGGATTATCCACGATTGCTAATGAAAGTGGTGTTTTATTAGATATTGATTTTGATAAAATTCCGCATGAAAAGGATATTGAACAATTTGAAAATTGGCAAGATTTGGTTTTATTTGGGGGAGAAGATTATCAAATTCTTGCGACTGTTCCTCAAAATTTTCAAGGCGGATTTGAGATTGGTGTAGTTAAAGAAGGTTTAGGTGTTAATCTTAAATTAAGAGATAAGATTACGCATTATTCAAAACAAGATGTTGAAGAAAAGGTTTTTAACCATTTTAAGGATTAATATAAGGAGAATTATATGAAATATACTGCAATAATAACCGCAGGTGGTACATCTTCAAGGTTTGGTGGAACAACAAATAAATTACTTGAAAAAATTCATGGAAAGGAAATTCTTAAATATACAGTAGAAGCATTTTTACAAGCGAATATTGACGAGGTTATTATTAGTACAAACCCTGCAATTATTGATGTTGTAGCTGGCATGTTTCAGAGTTTTTCTAATATCAAGGTTGTTGAGGGGGGTGCAACTCGCCAAGAATCTGTACGAAAAGGGCTAGAAGCTACTGATTGTGATTATGTTTTAATCCATGATGGAGCTAGACCTATGATTAATCCTGAAATAATTAAAAAACTTATGGTCGATGTTGTTGAAAAAAGAGCTATTTCTGTTATGACTAAAACCGTTGATACCATAAAAGAGGTTGATGAGTATGGGTTGATAATAAAAACAATAGACCGTTCTAAACTCTATAATACTCAAACCCCACAAGCTTTTGAATACAAAATAATTAAATCTGCTCACGAAACATTAAAAGATGAATCTTATACGGATGATGCTGGCATGCTTGAATATCTTGGTTACGATGTGTTTATTCAGGAAGGGGATTATCGCAATCTTAAGGTTACGACAAAATCAGATTTAGCTTTGGCTTCTATTTATTTGGGTGAAATGTATGGAAATGAATAATTTAATTTTTAGTGAAATAATAAATGAATATAAGAAATTTCCAGAGGTTGAAGCAATTGCAATTGGTGGTACAACATCATCAAAGCGGAATGATACTCTTTCTGATATAGATATTTACGTTTTTGTATCTAGTGATATTGAAATTGAGAAAAGAAGGAGTTTAGTTCAAAAATATTCTACAAAATTTGAAGTAGGTGGAGAATATTTTGGTTCTGGAGATGAATATTTTGTAGATAAGTTGGAAATTCAATTTGATGTAATGTTTTGGAATATCAATTGGTTCAGTCAGACGATTGAGAATGTTTGGATTAATCATTATCCATCTAATGGTTACACGACCTGTTTTTTGTATACCTTAGATAATTTTCAAATTTTATTTGAGAAAAATGAATATTTGACAAAATTGAAGCATATTATCGATACACCTTATCCAGAAGAATTGAAAAATAATATAATTCAAAGAAATATGATGTTAATGTATCAAAAGCCATTTGCATCTTATTACGAGCAGATAGAAAAAGCCATACAGCGTAATGATATTATTAGTATAAATCATAGAATTTCAGCATTTTTAGCAAGCTATTTTGATGTGATTTTTGCAATAAATGAATTGCTTCATCCTGGGGAAAAAAGATTGATAAATTTTGCCAAATGTAATTGCAAAAGGTTACCTGCGGATTTTGAAAAGAATATTATGGATTTATTAACTTTTCCTAGTTCTAGAACTTTGCAAATTTTGAAAATAATGATAGAAAATTTACAAAATATAATTGGTTAATTTATACAAAACACCCACTTCATACGAGGTGGGTGTTTTGCAACTTTGTTAGAGTTTTGTATTTTCAAACAATTAGTCTTTAGCGTGACCAGCTGTTCCCAATACATCTCTCATTTTGTGCATAACCATTTCTTTAACAGCAGTTCTTCCTGGTCCCATGTATTCTCTTGGGTCGAATTTTTCAGGGTGTTCAATGAAGAATTCTCTGATTGTAGAAGTCATTGCAAGTCTTAAATCTGTATCGATATTAATTTTTGCAACACCGTGTTTAGAAGCGAAGTTAAGCATATCTTCTGGAACACCTTGTGCATCTGGTAAGTTACCACCGAATTTGTTACATTTAGCAACGAATTCTTTTGGAACTGAAGATGAACCGTGTAATACTAATGGATAATCATATCCAACTGCTTCGTTAACAGCTTTTTTGATTTCAGCTAATCTTTCGAAGTCTAATTTAGCTTCGCCTTTGAATTTGTAAGCACCATGTGAAGTACCAATAGCAACAGCTAATGAATCACAACCAGTTTCTTTAACAAATCTAGCAGCTTCTGCTGGGTCTGTGTAAGTTGAATCTTTAGCGTGAACTTTAACATCATCTTCAACACCAGCTAATTTACCTAATTCAGCTTCTACTGAAACGCCGTGAGCGTGAGCATATTCAACAACTTTTTTAGTTAAAGCAATGTTTTCTTCTAATGGGAATCTTGAACCATCAATCATAACTGATGAGAAACCGCCATCGATACATGCTTTACAAATATCAAAATCAGCACCGTGATCTAAGTGCAATGCGATAGGAACTGTTGTAGTAGCTAATGCAGCTTCAACCAATTTGATTAGGTAAGTTTGGTTAGCATATTTTCTAGCACCAGCTGAAACTTGCAAGATAATTGGAGATTGTGTTTCTTCAGCAGCTTCTGCAATACCTTGTAAGATTTCCATGTTGTTAACGTTGTAAGCACCAATAGCATATTTACCAGCTAGGGCTTTTTCGAACATTTCTTTTGTTCCAACTAATTTTCTTTCACTCATTTTGAGTTCTCCTTCTCTTACTGTATAAAAATTACACACATCTATTTTATAACAAAAAAAACTATATTCAAGCATATACAGTTGGGTATAAAGTATTTTTTCAAAAATAAAAAGCCCTCAATTTTATGAGAGCTTTTTACCAATTTTATAATCTATTTGATTACTCAACGTATTCTTCTAAACGTTTTTTACGGTTAGGGTGACGAAGTTTTCTCAAAGCTTTAGCTTCGATTTGTCTAATACGTTCACGAGTAACGCCAAATAATTGACCAACTTCTTCTAAAGTTCTTTGACGTCCATCATCCATACCGAAACGTAATCTCAATACGTCACGTTCTCTTGGAGATAGTGTACATAAAACTTCTGCCAAGTCTTCTTTCAATAATTCTGAAGCAACCATTTTAACTGGGGCATCAGCTTCTTTATCTTCAATAAAATCACCTAAACGAGAATCTTCTTCTTTACCAATTGGAGTTTCCAATGATAATGGCTCTTGAGCGATTTTAATAATTTCACGAAGTTTTGAAATAGATACGTTCATTTCTGCTGCTAATTCATCTTCGGTTGGTTTTCTTGATAAGTCTTGAGCAAGTTTTCTTGTAACTTTTTTCAACTTGTTGATAGTTTCAACCATGTGAACAGGAATTCTAATTGTTCTTGCTTGGTCTGCAATTGCACGGGTAATTGCTTGTCTAATCCACCAAGTTGCATAAGTTGAGAATTTGAAACCTCTTTCGTGGTCGAATTTTTCAGCAGCTCTGATTAAACCTAAGTTTCCTTCTTGGATTAGGTCTAAAAATAACATTCCACGTCCAACGTATTTTTTAGCGATACTTACAACCAGACGTAAGTTTGCTTGAACTAATTTTCTTTTTGCAATAGCTCCAGGTGTTCCACCTTCTAATATTTTTCTTGCTAGTTCAATTTCTTCGTTTGCAGATAATAATTTAATTCTACCAATTTCTCTTAGATATAATCTTACTGGGTCATCAATCGCAACATTTTTTGGAACTTCTAAGTCGTTTGGATCAGCTTCATCTGATGAATGCATCATATAAATATCATCATTTGACATTTTGTCGCCCATCTTTGAAGTTACAATATCTTCGATATTATCAGTTGAAATATCAACATTCATGTAATTAATATCATCATGGCGTTCACCAATAACCGTTTCCTCATTAATGTTTTCTAAATCTAGTGATTCATCTTCCATAACACTGATTACTGAGGAACCTGATTGTCTTTTTTTTGTCATTAATTATTCTCCGATTTTTGTCTTTTTTTCTTTATTTTATCTCTAAGTTGTATTTGGATTTTTAGGGCTTCGGGATCGTCATCGTCAATCCCTTTGTACATTTGTTTAATGTGTTCAATTTCCTTTTCCTGTCTGATTCGATTTATTTTGTCGATTGTTTCTTTTATCACACTTCTAAAATCTTCTTCCGACAAGCCTCTATATGCCTCTGATGTTGAGATTAGCTCTGGTAAAACCGCCTGAGCATCAGGATTATCAACAAATTCAGTATATAAATGTTCTATTAATTCTTTCACATTATTTACGTTACATATCAATTTGTCAATCGTAGTTTTTACAATTGTTAATATTTCATCATCGAATGCAACGTCTCCAATCATTTCATTTATTTGGGTAAAATTTAAATGACTGTCGGGTACTAAAAAAACGCTCAATAAATTTTTTTGCGCTTTTTTTGACACAGAGTTATTTTTTGTTACATTTTTAACAATTCTTTCTACTCGTGGTGCATTCATTCTTTCATATGAACGAATTTCTGACATAATAGCTTCTGGGACAATTCCGAGTGATTGTGCAACCATATCAGCGTATTCTGCTCTAATAATTTTGTTTTTAATTTCCACAAGAATTGGTATCAACGTTGAAATAAACTGTGCTTTTTCTTGAGGAGTTGTGAATTTGTCTTTGTTTTTTAGAATACTATCAATTTGAAAATCAATAAATAGAGGAGCATTTTCCATATACATTTTGTATGCATCTGCTCCAACAGAGCGAACAAATTCATCAGGGTCTTTTCCTTCTGGAGGGGCGATTACCCTAATTTCGCAAGCATACTTATCGTCAGAAGATGGGAGATAGCTTTCGTCAAATTGCTTTACGTTTCCAAGTCCTGCAAATACTTCTTTAATAATAGAAGCTCCTCTTGCTGTCGCTTTTTGTCCTGCTGAATCTGTATCAAATGACAAATAAATTCTTCTGGATTTTGTGTATCGAGAAAGCAGTTTTACGTGATCTGGAGTTAATGAAGTTCCGCAAGATGCAACGCAATTTTCTATTCCGTGAGCTTGTGATGAAATTACATCAAAATATCCTTCCATCAAAATAACAGAATCTTCGTGCTTTATAGCTTCTTTTGCTGTGTATAAACCATAAAGCAGACGGCTTTTGTTATAAATGAGTGAATCTGAAGAGTTTAGATATTTTGGATTTTGGTCTTTTTCAAGAGCTCTAGCTCCGAATGCAACAAATTCTCCATTTTCATTTTGGATAGGAATAATTACACGATTTCTAAATCTGTCAATATAACCACCTTTGTCGCTTTTCAGAACAAGTCCTGCTTTTTCTAAAACTTCGTTGGAAAAATCTTTTCTTAATTCATCATATAAGGTAGTATATGCTTTTGGGGCAATTCCTATATGATATTTTTTTATAATATCTGTCCCAATTCCTCTTTTTGTAAGGTAATCAAGAGCCATATCTGCATTAGAATCTTTGTTTCTCAATAGCAAATCGTGATAAAACTCAGTAGCTATTTCTGTGGCTTTTAGCATTTGAGCTTTTAATTCTTTTGTTGAACCCTCTGAATTTTTATGGGTATGTGGAACTTCTAAGCCAAATTTATCAGCAAGCTCAATAATTAAATCTTTGAATTCGACATTTCTAGTTTTCATCAAAAATTTAAGAGCATCACCGGCTTCACCGCAACTAAAACATTTATAAATTCCCATATGTGGAGTTACGCAAAATGAAGGGTTTTTATCTTTGTGAAATGGGCATAAACCCCAATAGTTGTTTCCTCGTTTTTTCAGCACAACTTGTTCGGATACAACTTCCACAATATCCAAGCGTTCTTTAATTTGTTGTATTAATTCATCCCAATTGCCAGCCATACTAAAATTGTAACATCAACAAATATTTTCGGTAATTGTTAAAATAAAATTCATATTTTTATATGACAAATAATGTTACAAACTCAAATAATATTCTTTTAAAAGTTTTGCATCTTCTTCAATATTAGGGCTTTCGCAAACCAAAGCTCCTTTAACCCCGAAGGTTTTCAATGCTTTGAGCAAGTCTTTATAATTCATATCGGATTTTTCTAAAATTAAGTGGCGTTTTTCCCCTTTATCAGAATATTCAATTCCTGCAAGGTGTGCATGGAAGTTGTTTATAGCTTTTTCTCCTAGTTCGGAGCCAATTCTATCAAGAACTTTGCAAAATTCATCATAGGTATTATATTCTCCGCCTGTTCTTGCGTGAATATGAGAAAAATCTATGCATGGTAGAACTTGGTCAAATTCTTTTGAAAGTCGGATTATTTCTTCGTAATCTCCCCATTGAGAAGCTTTTCCAGTCGTTTCTGGTCTAATCCATACTTTGATATTGTTTTTTTCTAATATTTCAACAATTTTTTGAGTTTGGGTTTTTACTTGTTGGTAAACGGTTTCTTTATCTTTTCCCATATAAAAAGCTGCATGATATGTTATGCTGTATCCGCCAAAGTCGGATGCAGTTTTTGCAGTATCAACAATTCTTTGAACACTAGCTTCTACTTTTTCTTCTTCTTTAGAATTTAGATTGATATAGAAGGGTCCATGTGCTGTTAAGACAAGATTTTTTTCTTTTTGGATAGAATGTACGAGTTCACGTGTTTCATCAGACATTCTGACACCATGAACAAATTCCACTTCCATACCGTCCAAACCGAGTTCTTGAATTATTTCAAATGCTCTTGGGTATCCTTCTTTCCCTGTTGCTAGGGGCATACCCGCTGTTAGGAAATTTAATTTATCAATTTTATAAAAATCTTGCACAATAGCCTCCAAAATATACTGCAACGCAACCAATTATAACACTTATCATTACATAAATGGAAGCGTGTAAAAATTGTTGATTTTGAATCATTTCAAATAGTTCTGCTGAGAAAGTGCTGAAAGTTGTTAATCCTCCACAAAAACCAACGGTTAATAGGAGTTTTAGCGGATTGGATGTTTGAATTTTTTCAACAAATAGTATGTATAAAAATCCAATTAAAAAACATCCTACAATATTTACAATAAATGTTGAAATTGGTAAATTAATCTTGAATAAATTTATGCAAAGAATGCTTGTCATATATCTTGCACAAGCTCCAATTCCGCCACCTAAGAATACTGCTAGAATGTTCAACATTATACAGTAACCTTTACCAATGATTCCAAAATATCTGAAACATCTTCTACGAATTTTGAACAATGTTCTTTTTTAGCACTTCCAACTAAACCAGAAGAAAGAATTCTACAACAAGTAACTTTGTTGCGTTTTTTAAATTCTTCAATAAGTTCTGCTGCTTTTTCTCTTGCAGATGTTTGATTTCCGAATTTATTTTCTCTTCCAAATAAATATCCAAGTACAAGTTGAGCTCCAGTGATTGTGCCGCAAGCACAGCCTGATGACATTCCTGCTGAAAATGTTGTGGCACAAGGTAACAAATCTTTAGAACATAAACCTTCATCAATTGCGGCTTTTACAATACTCTCTGAGCATGAGTATCCATTGTTGAAGTATGTAAGTGCTTTATCTTTAATCATTTTTTAATTCTCCTATTTAATTTCTCACATAAAATTGAGATGATGTCAAAATTTTTGTAGGGTTGTCTTGTGAATAAACTTTCATTATATAAACCCCCGTTTCGCTAAAAACAACATAATCTGTAAAATAATATATTTGTTCATCCTTTAGTTTTACACGTTTTGTCCATACAAGGTCATAGCCTAATCTATCGGCTGAATCTCCTGCAATAGTTTTGCCACCTGTTTTTACGATTTGAATGTATAATTTTTTAGTTGTAACGGGTTTTGGAAGTGTTACCAAATAATAAATTCTGTCATTCGGTTTGAATATGTTTGATGTCGAATTTAGAGTTTCTGTTGAGAATGGATATTTGTTAAAAAGTATTTGAGATTGTTCATTGTCGCAAGCCGAAGTGAACAATGTTAAAAATATTGTTATTAAAAAGATTATTATAGGTTTTTTAATGGTTTTTGCGAACATTTTCACCAACAAAATTACTGCAATTGTTTAATTTCTGCTTGAACAGTATTTATCATGTCTTTGTCGTTATTATGTTTAATAAATAATTTGTAGTTTTTGATGGCATCTGATTTTTTACCTTGGTGTTCAAGAGCTTTGCCCAATGCGTAATATGCATAACCAAAATTGTAATCAGGGTCTAGTGAAATAACTTTTTCAAAACTTTTTTGAGATTCGATTAAATTATTTTCATTTGCGTATGCTAGTCCTAAATTAAACCATCCATCTGTGTAATCAGGGTTAACGATAATTGATTTTTGATAGAAATTAACTGCCTTAGTATTATCTTCTTTTATTTTGTAGATGTTTCCAATTTTTAAAAGTGTTACGGCATCATTTGGAACTAATTGTAGTGCATCTTGATAATTTTTCACCGCAGCATCATAATTGTTTGCTTTGTAATTTTTATCTCCTTCTGCAATAAAGTCTTCATTTTGTTTGATTGTTACATTTGATGTTTTTACGATTGCTGGAGTTTTTTCAGCAGAAGAGATATTTTGTTCATTATTATCCATTGATAAACTGATTGTAGGAAGTACTTTGTTGTCAGTATTATCAATATTAACTTTTGGAGTATAAAGTGATGAAATAAAATCACTATATTCTGCGGAATAAACGGTTTTATCTGGATTTATTGAAATAGCTTTTTCATAATTTTCAGAGGCTTTTGTATTATCGCCTTCTGCTCTATATGCTTTTGCTAATCCATAATATACGTATCCGTCGCTATATCCGCCTTTAATTGCTGTTTTGAAATCTTCAATCGCCTTAGTGTTATCACCTTTTTCAACCAATTCATGACCTCTTGAAACAAGGGCATCATTTAGATTGGTTTTAATAGTTTTATCATCTTTAGTAGTTAGAAGTTCTTGATATAAAGAAATTGCTTCATCATATTGTTTTAATGCGTGAAGAGCGATTGCCTTGTTTGATTTAATATCTAGATTATCTGGTTGTGCAGTTAAAATTTCGTTATAATATTTCAACGCTGTTTGGTAATCTTTTTTGTTGTGATAGCAGTTTGCAATTGCTTTTTTAAGATCAATATTTTGTGAATCTTTTTGTAGTGCAATTAAGTAATTTTCAATTGCTTTATCGTAATTCCCAACTTCTTTATAAACGGCTGCTAGGTTTTTGTATCCGTTTATATCGTTAGGAAATGCTTTGATATACATATTGTATTGAGTAATGGCTTCTGTGTTTTTGCTCATATCTGCAAGTAAATTTGCATAATCTAATCTTACAGTGTTTAAGTTTGGTATTTTTTGAAGAACAATTTGATATTGTTCGTATGCCATGTCATTTTTGCCTAAATCTTGGTAACTTTGAGCAAGTCCTAAGTGTGCAGAGTTGTTCTCTGGGTCTATTTCAATGGCTTTTTCTAACATTTCAACTGCTTTTTCTGAATTGTCTGTGTTTAAAAGTGAAATCCCATATTCAGAGTAGTTTTTGAATGATTCTGGATTTTTGTCGTAAATTCTTTGATACTGTTTAGAAGCATTTGTATAATCTTTTGTTGCATAATAAGATGCAGCTAAGCTTTCTCTTGCTTCTGCGTGTTGAGCGTATGTATCAAGGAATAAATTGTAGCTTTTGATTGCTCCGTTATAATCTCTAAGTTGGTATTGAACATTTGCGATGTTATAATAGTTAAATTTGTATTCTGGGAAAATATCAAGTGCTTTGTTGTATGCAGCTAGTGCTTCTTTGTATTTTCCTTGGTTTTCGTAAATGCTACCAATACTTATATATACGAAGGCATCGTCTGGATTGATTTCTGTTACTTTTTTATAGTTTTCTAATGCTTTGTCATATTGGTCAATTTCGGAGTAAATCCCAGCTAATTTAGTGTAAAGCATTGCATCTCCACCTGAAACTGCAATTGCTTTTTCAAGTTTAGAGATTGCATCTTTCAAATCTTGTTGGTGTTCTGCGGTGCAGGCTTCTTGATACAATGCAGTTGCTTCAGGAGTCATTTGTGCATTTGTAGCTTGTGCTCCTAATACTAACGCAGATACCAAAATAGTTGTTAAAAGTTGCTTTCTGATTTTCATATTACTTCCTTCGCATATTGCTTACTACATAATATTATACTTGTGTAAAACTGTCAGAATATATTTTTTTGTTAAGCAAAATTTCTGCTGTTTTAATTATATTTTGCTCTTCGATACTCTTGTTGTCAAATTTTATATCTTCTAATTCTCCAAATGATTTTACCATCTCTGATAATGAAATGTAAAGATTATCAATATTAGAAGTTGGGTTATTTTTCTCTATCATTCGGATAATTCGAATCAATTCTTCGTCTTTTGCATCAATAATTGCCGCATCTAATCCTGCTCCAATTGCCAGTGCCATGAATACTCTATTTATCATAGGACGCAAGTGTGATGGTATCCCATTGGAAATGTTTGACAGTCCAATTACAGTTTTGACTTTAGGTTCAAAACTTTCTTTTACCATTTGAAGAGTATTTAATGCTTCTATTGCTTGAGATTGTTCTACGCAAATTGGCAAAATAAGAGGGTCGAAGAATAATTTGTTACTTGGAATTTCTTTTTCCATACATTTTTCGTGAATTTCAAAGACTAGTTCAAGTCTTTCATCAGCAGTTTTTGGAATACCTGTTTCTTTTGACATTGCAAGAGCGATTAAGTTGCATTTGTATTGAAAGGCTAAATTTGTTAATTTCTCTAATTTTTCTTCATCTTTAGATGTGCTATTTATAAAGCAATTTTCTGGATTTTGCACAAGTTTTAAACCTTGTGCAATTGCTTGTGCATTTGTAGAATCAAATGACACAGGTAAGTTTTTGGCAAATGGATATAACCATTCAAAAATTCCATCCAATTTCCCTTTAGCTGGCCCGACATTCAAATCTATGCAGTCCATATTTTGTTGAATTTTTATCAAATCTTTGATAAAAAGTTCATCTTTATTCTCAAGTGCATTTCGTACTTTTTTAGAGATTATATGGATATTTTCGCCAATGAGTATCATAAAAGAATATTAACATAAATATATGAAAATCATGTAATAATTTATCTTATTAAAACATATAATTAATTAAACAAATTTACTTAATAAAAATTTACAAATAAAATCCAAATATAATAGCAAAAAAATCTCGCATGTTGCTTTATAACTAGAGAAATCATGTATTTCGTGGTATAATATATAAGATGTTTACAACCTTACAATAAATTGTAAAAGGAGTGTGTTTATGTCAACAGTAATTTCAGACAAAGAGGTTAAAAAAGTAAAATCTAAATTCACTGATGAATTTGAAACCTACCTGAAAAATCAATGCACAAAAACAACTTTCAATGGTACTGAGTTAGAATCTTTTTCTTGGTATAAAAAAGTTCTAGGGCTTGTGTAATTTTTGTGGGTATCTTAATCTCTGCAGAACATTCAAATACCGGCTTTATTAGCCGGTTTTTTAGTGAAAAATTCCCTGAGTGGGTAATATATTTTTAGGTAATAAGATATTAAATTGTTAGAGTGTAAATAGGTAATAAAGCTTATTGATTAAAATAATAATTTGTATGAAAAAGATAAAATTTGAATTTTAAAGTATGAAACATGTGGATAAGTAAATCTTATCCATTTTTACTTTGCATCATCATTCTTTAATCACTTTATATCTTATTTTACAACTATTTTTTTTTATATATAATTAAAATTATGAAAACTAGAGAAAACGTAAGAAATTTTTGTATAATAGCTCACATTGATCACGGAAAGTCAACACTTGCAGATAGATTGCTTGAAAAAACAGGTACTGTTGCACAACGTGATATGCAAGAGCAATTGCTTGATTCAATGGATATTGAGCGTGAACGAGGAATTACTATCAAATTAAATGCAGCAAGAATGAATTATACTGCCAGTGATGGTAAAAATTATGAGCTTAATTTGATTGATACCCCAGGTCACGTGGATTTTTCTTACGAGGTTTCTCGTTCTCTTGCGGCTTGCGAGGGTGCATTATTGATTGTTGATGCTACTCAAGGTGTTGAAGCTCAAACTTTGGCGAATGTTTATTTGGCTATTGAGCAAAATTTGGAAATTATTCCTGTAATTAACAAGATCGACCTTCCATCTGCGGATGTTGAGCGTGTAAAACAAGAGATTGAAGAAATTTTAGGTATAGATGCTTCTATGGCAATTCCTGTTAGTGCCAAAACTGGTATTGGTATTGAAAATGTTTTAGAAGCGGTTGTAAATTATATTCCTGCACCAGTAGATAACTCTGATAAACCATTAAGAGCATTAGTTTTTGATAGTGTGTATGACCAATATTTGGGAACTGTTTGTTATTTCAAAGTTGTTGATGGTGCAATTTCAGTAGGGGATAAGGTTCGCTTTATGGCTTCTGGCAAGGAGTGTGAAGTTGTAGAACTTGGTTATCAAACACCTGCAAGAAAACCTGTTCAAAAGTTGACTTGTGGTGATGTAGGATATTTTGCTGGTTCAATCAAAGAATTGACTCGTTTCGTTGGTGATACTATTACAAATGTTGAAAATCCTGCAACAGAAGCTCTTCCTGGGTATAAAGAAGCATTGCCAATGGTCTTTTCTGGTATGTATCCTGTTGATAATGAGGATTATGGGGATTTAAAAGAAGCATTAGAAAAGTTAAAATTAAATGATAGTAGCATTACTTTTGAACCAGAAACTTCAAGTGCATTAGGTTTTGGTTTTAGATGTGGATTTTTGGGCATGCTTCATATGGAAATTGCTCAAGAACGTTTGGAAAGAGAGTATAACTTATCTCTTGTAACAACTGCTCCGTCTGTAGTTTACAGAGTTCACAAAACTAATGGCGAAATTGTTGAGATTGATAACCCATCAAATCTTCCAGCTGCTCAATATAGGGATTATATTGAAGAACCATATGTTAAAGTTCAAGTTATCACTCCGAATGAATTTGTGGGAACATTAATGGATTTATCACAATCAAAACGTGGCATTTTTAAAAATATGACGTATCTTGATAAGGTTCGTGTTGATTTAACTTATGAAATTCCATTGAGTGAAGTTATTACTGATTTTTATGACCAGCTTAAATCCCGTACAAAAGGTTATGCAAGTTTGGATTACGAATTTAGTGAATACAAGCGTTCTAATCTTGTAAAACTTGATATTATGCTTGCTGGTGAGGTTGTCGATGCCTTATCTGTAATTTGTCACGAAGATAGTGCTTTTTATGTTGGACAAAAGCTTACTGCGAAGTTAAAAGAGATTATTCCAAGACAACTTTTTGAAGTTCCTATTCAAGCAGCAGTTGGTGGTAGAATTATCGCCAGAACAAATATTAAGGCAATGCGTAAAAACGTACTTGCTAAGTGTTATGGTGGTGATATTTCCCGTAAACGTAAACTTCTTGAAAAACAGAAAAAAGGTAAAAAACGTATGAAATCTGTAGGAAGTGTTGAGGTTCCACAAGAAGCATTTATGGCTGTCCTTAGTCTTGATGAAGATTAACAATACCTTTTGTAACGGCTAATAAGGCAGCATCAAGTCTGTTTTTAACACCTATTTTTCTAATAATAGATGCAACGTGAGCTTTAACGGTATGATGTGTTATCGTCAAAATTTCTGCAATTTCCCTGTTTGTTTTGCCTTGAATTACATATTGCAATACTTCAATTTCTCTGTCTGTAAGTTTTGCCATAATTTCTTTTTTGTCTAATTCCGTATTACTCAATTGTTTTCAGTCCTTTCTATAACTTCAATCTTATCATTAGTTAGCCAATATGCTATTAGCCATTCGGGTATAATTAGTGCCAAAACCTTATATATATACTAATAAATTTTTGTTTATTAAGAAATCTTAACAATTAACTTTAATTTAGCAATTATTTAAAGACGAAATACTTTATATATATACGAGATGGAAAATCAAAAATGATTGATTAAGAAAGAAATTTAATTAAAAACAGAGCGAGTGAGTACAAAAGGAGATTCGACAATGGGATTTGAAGTAAATTTAAATGCACTAGGATTAGGTTCCTCTTTTCTTACAGGAAAAGTTCAGGGTGGACAAAATGTTGCAAAAACTGCTGCAACTACACCATTAAATAAAACAAGTGCGACAAATTCAACAACAAGAGCTGATTTATCGTCAACTGCTGAAATTTCTAATAAAGCTAGGATGAATGCACCTGAAGCTAATGGTTTAGCTTCTATGAATGAAATTTCTAAAGGGCAACTTGTTTCAGGTTATCATTTCGAAAGTTTAGATTGTGATATGAAAGCGTTTAATAGATATTATAGTTATGCAAATACTCCACAAATTGCAAAAGCAACACAAGAAGGATGTGGAAATATTGAATATGCAGGAATTGCTGCGGATATGAGTCACAGCAGTTTTCTCGAAACATTAGAAGAATTAACAGTTTAATGTATAGAATTTCACTTTACTCACAATGCTTATTAGTAGAGCCAGTCAACTTGACTGGCTCTTTGTTTACAAAAATTATTTTACATTAAGTGCGGATAGTTGTCGCATTTTTGTATTTATGTCATTCATTAAGTTTATATTTTCTGTTTGGCGGGCATGCTTTTGAGCTTTTGAAAGCAATGTGTATGCTTTATTCAAATTGTTGAATTCAACCATGATGTCTGCTGCGGCAACGTAGTTTTGTGCAACTTTGCTTTGTGAATCTGCTGTTGTGTAGTTTTTCACGGCTTGAGAATATGATTTTAGTGCTTTTTCTGGTTCATCAAATTTTGTATGTGCTCCACCGATGTTTGAAGCTACAAATCCTCTAAGATTGTAATTTTCAGTTTCATTTGCTAAATCAGATGCAACTTCATAATAATCAAAAGCTTCTTTGTCATACATATCGGTATAAATATTTCCGATTTTTGTTAAGGATGCGGATTGTGCTGGCAGATTTTCTGCTTCTCCCGCAAAAGAAACTGTTGTAACATAATGCTCAAGAGCTGGAGTTATTTGGTTGACGTCATCATAAATTTGAGCCATTGAATAATGTGCTTTTGTTTTTACGTTTTCGTCGTTTGACAATTTGGCAGCTTGGTTATAGCTTTTTAAGGCTTGGGCTAAGTAGTCATGGTCATCATAGATTTTTCCAACTTCATAGTATATTTTTCCAGAAGTTTCTGTATCATCAATTTCCATAGCTCTATTTAGTGCTTGTTCAAATGATTTTATTGCTTTTTCTGGGTCGTTTGCGTAAGCATATTTTTTAGCTTGGATAAATAATGATTTAAGCTGTTTATCTTGTGGAATTTTTGTTGATTTTGTTTGCCCTGCAACAGAAATTGGAATTACATTAGAATTTTCTTCCTTGACTGCTTCTGGAATTGTTTCTGTTTGGGCGGTTTCGTGAAGTTCTTCTTGTCTTTTGGTTTGACTTGTTGAACCATCTGGAAATTTAACCAAAAATCTTTCATTAATGTCATCTTCATTATATTTAAAATCGATTTGTTGCATGAAAAGAGTATCAACCCAGTTTTCTACAACATTTGATTCTTTTTGAAGAGTTTCTGAAATGTGTCTATCTAAAATTGTAGATGCATTTTTTAAATTTGATTTAATTAGTTTGATATTTGGATTATCTTTTTTTACTTGTTTATCAATAAGTGCAAGATAACCATCTACTTCTTCTTTCAAATCATCAGGAGTTCCAATCGCAATTGCAGTGTTGTTAAAATCTTTTAAAATTTGAGCAATATTGATTTTACTATCAATTTGATTTTGATTAGTTTGTCCAATTTTTTGTGTTTGTTGTGGGGCGTAGTTTGTATTTGTTTGATTATTAGCGTTATTGATATTTACGTTACTGTATGCACTTGATGCCAAGTTAAACTTTTGTTCATAGGCTGGGGTGTATTTAGGAGTTGTTTTTTGCTCAACGTATTGTAATCCCTTGCTTTGAGAGTTTTGATTTGACTCCTGTTGACGTTCGGCATTGGTGGCAGAAGATTTTTCATCTTCTTCACGTTTTTTTACCGTTGATTGTCTATCTGGTTTTACATACGGTCTTTGGTATATGTTGTTTAAACTCAATCCCATTTTTGTTAAATTACCTTCAAGCCTGATATTATACACTATATTTTTAACATAATTTGGTTTTTTGTTGGTCATACTTTCGTATGATTTTTGCTATGTTTTATTTAAGTTTATTTATCTAAAAGTCAACATGCTATGTTGTATTTTTTAATAAAATCAAAATAGGCTGTAAGTTTGAGTATGCTTTGGTTTTAGTTAGTATAATCTTTCCTATAATTTTCTATTTTTTAACAAATGTAAATAAATTGACAAAACCCCATGACAAATTTGTTTCGTTATTCTATTATTTTTCTATATTCGGAGGAAGAATGTTAGAACAAATGAATGAAAATAAATCAACTTTCGATTTAACATCTAGAAGTGCTTTTTCAAATGAAAATGATACTTTTACATCTCGTTCTTTTGCTGCTCTTTTGGCAAAAAATAATGTACCAGCTTCTCATAAGAGAATTGCAGATAATTATTTGATTATAAAAAAAGTTTTTAAGTTTCAAGCATGTATGAGTCGAATTTCTAATGTAGAAAAATCTTTGTTAGAAAAGTATGATTTCAATATTCTTGAATTCACTACAATGAAGCAAATGTATGATGAATTAGCTCTTTTGCAAAAATGGTCTAGTTCTGAAGACGAAAATTTGAGAGCAGATTCTGATAATATTTTGCTAATTAGAGTAAAAGAATTAAAATTTTTAGAAGCAAGCCGTTATGCTTCTGTTTCTAATGAGATTTATAATGGTTATAAAGCATTAGAACAATATTTAAAAGAAATAAGTAAGTTTCAAACAGTTCAAACTCTTAGAACTTTGAATTTTTAAGATAAAATAAATCATACGCAAACAACAAAAAAGAAGGACTTAAAAATCCTTCTTTTTTGTTGTGTTTATTGTGTGTCGGTTTTATTAGGTTTATTTTTAATGTTCTCTTGCTGTACCTGTTTCGTAGCCTGGAACAAGTAATGCAAGCGGTATAACTCTTTCCAATTTTGCGGCAAAAGGTGAATCTTCGTTCATCATAGATACTGCCATACATACATCATCTACGTGAGGTGCACAGTCTGTGAATTTCATATTTCTATCTACTTTTTTGTGGTATATGTGTTCATTCAAGAAGTTTGAAACTTTGTTTCCTAAATACAAGCCTAAACCTAAAAGTCCAAGAGTGCAAACTCCATTTGGAATACTCTTTAATACTTTATTAAATATTTGAGCAGATTTTTTAGGGCTTTTGATTTGTGGAATTATAGATTCAATTTTATTAGCGAATTTGTTATATAATTTTGCTCCGCCACCAACGCAACCTACTGGAACTAAGACATTTCCTAGTACTTGGTTTACCACTTCACGTTTTTTAGCACTAATATTGTCTTTGTCCACAATTGAACCACCAATAAATCCTCCGACAACAGAACCAATTGCTGTTGCAATTATTTGAGCTGGTCCAAAGTGAATATATTTACCTTTTGGTGAGAACTTGAAAATGGCCCAATCTTTAATTGGAGTTTTGGCAATTCTTACAGGATTTAAAGAAAACCCTTTTCTATGTGCTAAAGTTGCGATAACAGGGGTCATGCCAAGAGCAGAAGATGCAAGAATTGTTGCTTTCTGTTTTGTGTTCAAATTATTTTGTTCAGCATGTTCATGCCCTTTAAAGCTTTGGATTTGAGAATTATTTACGTTGTATAGAGATATTTTATTTAGCATATACACTTCCCACAATTTACACTCTATTAAAAACAGAACATAAACTTTATTGCCATGGTATCCAAATTTGTTTAACCTTTTGTTACATATTAATATAATTCTATTTATAAATATAGTTATTTGTAACAAAATATTAAAAGCAATCGATTTCATGGCAAAAATAAAGCTTTAGGAATATTAAGTAGGTATATGTCAATTAGAATCCCAGAAGTTAATACAAATAAATTTTTTTCAAAACAGAATTTTTCAACTCGTAATATAGTGAAGCAAGCCGCAAGTGATGGTTTTTTGCCAGTTATAGCTTTAGAGGCTTTTGTGGAAGCTGGTAGAACTTATCAAGCATATAAAAGGGGCGGTTTTGATGAAGCTAGAGAAAGAATTACGGAAGAATTTTCTGGTGCTGTTTTTTGGTTAGGTGGTGTTTCTGCTTTGAACTGGGTTTTTGAAAAACTTGGTCAAAAGATTTTGAAACTTCCTGAAAAATCTGTTGATATTGCTTCTGACGCTGTAAGAAATCCGCTTAAAAACTTCTTAGCTTTTGAAAAAACTAAAGATGGGGCTGCTATTTTAGAAAAAACTATGGCAAGATTTAAGTTTGTAAAAGTTATTTCGAGTGTATTGATAGCAAACGCATTTATAGGTTTTGTCTTGCCAAAGATTAACCAATCAATCACTCGTGCTTATCATAAACAAAATCCTGAAGCAGCTCAAGATAAAGCAGTTAAAGTTGTAACGGCAAATAATAAAGCTAATTTGGATGGTGATACTTTCAATTCTCGTCCAACATTTGATAGTTTTGCTCAAGATAAAAACAATGACAAAGATAATAAGAAAAATGTAGCATTTGGTTTCAATTTGTTATCTGTTGCTAATAAATTTGAAAGTGATAGAAATTACAAACTTTTATCAGTTGATGCTGGGACAGCTTCTGGACGTGCTTATTCTGCAAGAAATAATGATGAAAGAGTTGAAATTTTGTTCAGAGATTTGAGTTCAATTTATTTCTACATGTTCAATATGTCTAATATGAACAACTGGTTAAATAGAATGGAACAAAATGGAAATCCAACAAGACTAGATCCTGTATCTGCTGATTTCGCAACAAAATATATGCAAAATTATCTTGAAGATAAAGGTGCAAATGTATCTGCTCAACAATTTAAAGAAGACATGTTGGGTAAATCCGTTGAACTCCCTGAAAGTTTGAAATCTAAGTTCACAGGTAAACATAATAAAGTTATTTCTCTTGATGAGTTTAAAGCGGAATTAAAATCTTTAGTTCCAGAATCAGAATTAGCTATGTATGAAAGACGTGCTGAAGCAATGTCTAAACTTCAACCAAAAATTGTAAATTCTTCAATTCTTACTCAAGGTCAAGTTAAAGATATTCTTGCTGGTGGACATATTAATAACCCAGAATTTTTAGAAAAATTCTATGAAAATATTTTCCAAAAGAACTTTACTGATAAATATAAATACGTTGCTCAAAGTGAATTAGATGCTCTTAAAAAGCAACTTGTTGATTATGTTCAATCTATTGCAAAAACTGCTGAAAAAGCTGATACAAAAGAAATTACTAAAGATTTGTTGAACAAGATGTCGTCTAAAAACTTGAAGATGAATGCCCTTAACTGGGGTGCAGGTTTTGTAACTTCTGCTCTATTCTTGTCAACATTTATTCCAAAACTTCAATACCAAATTACAAAATGGAGAACTGGTTCTGACAAATTCCCTGGAACAGCTCAATATCAAGAAGAACCTAAGAAATAGTTTTTGTAATATTTTAGAAAATATTTAGTCTATCTATATGACAAATTTTCTTCTCTTATTTCCTATAATGATAAAATGGATGAGAAAGAAATCGACAAGAAATATATAGATTTTATTGAAAATCTTATTGGGCAAATTAAACCATTGTTACCAAAAGATGTTAATAAACTGCAAGAAGATTATCTTGTTAGTAATATTAGAAAGTCTGCAATGCTCATGGCTTCTGGTATTCAGAATGATGAAGAGTTTAGTCGTATTGATTTTGAACAACAATGCTTTTATATCCAAATTATGGCTGAATGGTCTTTCCATAAAGAAATTGATTTGTTTCGTTCCGGAATTCCTGCGAAGTATTGGAAAGTTGTTATGCAAAAAATCTGGTACGCAATGTGGGAAGTTATGTATGCTTGTGTAAAAAACGAAGCTCCTGAAACAGTAGTTTTATCTTTAGTAGAACGATTTGTTAATCGTACGTATCGTGATGCGGTTGAAGAATTAAAAGAAAATGAAATTATTGATGAAAAAACCGAAGAAAAGGCCAAGGAACAATCTAATATAAAAATTATGGCTCAGGAAGTTCAAGAGGTTCGAGCTATTAATCAAAAAGTAAAAAATATTGTTCGGTATTTGGTATTAGGAATTATTATTTCTATTTTGGTTTCTTTTTTGATACTAAAATTTAAAATATATGGTGTGATTGTAATTTTAACTTTGTTGGTTTATTACAATGTTTTTTCATCCAAAAGAAATGAATAAAATTTGAGAAGTTATGCTTAAGTTTTTCTTTACATCAATCTAGTTTTTTTTTAGAATAGTAGTATGATTTACTTTTTCTATGGGGATGAAGAATTTAATATTTCTAACAAAATCAAGGAGTTTAAATCTAAACTTGATAAAGATTTTGTTGAAATGAGTTATAAATATTTTAATAATCCGAAATTCCCAGATTTGATTTCTGCAATAAAATCTCAGCCAATGATGTTTGGAAAAATGCTTGTTGAAATAAATTGTCTAGGTTATTTGAGTGGAAAATCATCTGATGACAAAGCTTTTGATGATAAACAATTCAAACAATTAGCAGAAGCTTTGGACTGCTCTAGTGAGAATGTAGATGTTGTTTTTACGGCTCAAATTCCGCCAGATAGTCAGAAAAAAATTGATAAACGCAAAAAAATCTTCAAACTTCTTTCGAAATATAATGCACAAGAATTTAATCAAATCCCATCCTATAAAACTGCCGAATTAGAAGGGTGGATTAAACAGCAAGCAAAAAGTAAGGATTTAAAAATTTCTGATGAAGTTGCAGGTGCGATATTATTTCAGGTTGGTTCAAATTTAAGAATGCTTGATTCTGAACTTGAAAAGTTAAAAATATATGCAGGAAAAAGTCCTGTTACCAAGGAAATGATAAAAGAAATCTGTGTTACGAATGAAGATTTATTTGTTTTTATAGATTATTTAGTTGAAGGTAATAAGTCTAAAGCTCTTTTAGAGTACCAAAAATTGCTAGCTAAGAAACATCCATTGGAAATTCTTTCTGTCTTGCATACTCTTTTGCATGGCAGAATTCAAATCAAAGCATATTCTGCAAAGCATTCTCCAGATGAAATTGCAAAAATTATTAATATGCACCCATTCAGAGTAAAAATGGAAATTCAAAAATTGAAAAATATCTCATTAAAAGATTTGGTAAAGCTTAAAAAGAATTTAACTGATGCGGAATATAAAATAAAATCTGGACAATCTAATTTGGATATTGATAAGGAGATTGAATATGCAATATTACAATAATGAAATTTCTAAAAAATATCCACAACTTTTGGAATATTTTAAGAGTGGAATTTATGATGAAAATAAAAACATAAGTCACTGCCTTTTATTTTGGGGTCCTGATATTCAATCACAATGTGAATTGGCTTTAGATGTTGCAAGGTTGTTAAATTGTTCAAAAGATGGAAATGACAGTTGTGATTGTTTGAATTGTAAATGGGTTAGAGAGCAAACTCATCCTGCTGTAAAAATTTATACAAGATTAGATTTTAAAGAAGGTTCATCGGATGATGAAGAAACAAAAGGAAAGAAGAATATAAATATTGCTCAGGCAAAATCTATTATTTCTGAATTATCTATAACAAGTGATTATCATAGAGTGTATATCTTTTGTGATAGGGATGAAGAAGGAAATCTTTTGCCACTAAATCAAATAAATTTCCCAGAAGCAACATCAAATGCTTTGCTAAAAACTTTTGAAGAACCTCCAAAGAATACAACTTTTATATTTTTAACAAAAGATAAATCTGATATTATTTCAACCGTTGTATCGAGGGCTCAATCATTTTTTGTTCCTTCCGTTGTTATTGAAAATCAAGAATACAATTTGGTGGAGGATTTTATTTCTAATTATTGGACAACTGGTAGAAATCAGGTTTTGGATTTTGAAAATAAAATGTCTGCACTAATTGCTGAACATGGTGCGATGGTTGTGTTCTCGCAAATTCAGAATTATCTATTATCAATGATAAAAACTAATTCTCAAAATAAACCTTTGTTTTATAAGTTTATGGATGATATGAAAAGCGTTGAAGATGCAAAACGTCAAATTTCCCTTACTCCTGCTATGAATATTCAAACAGTTGTTGAGAATTTAAGTTTTAAAATGATTTTACAATAATTTGCCAATAAAGTTTCGGGCATGATATAATTTTCTCAAGTTAGAAAGTATGGAGAAAAATTATGGAATATACTGAAATTCTTAGACAAATAGCCCTAGTGTTAGCGGCGTCTTATTTGATAGGTTCTATTCCAACTGGCTATATCATTGTAAAATTATTTACAGGACAAGATATTAGAACAGTTGGTTCAGGTTCAACAGGGGCGACAAATGTTAAACGTGTTATGGGTAAAAAGTGGTTCTTTGTTGTAATGCTTTTGGATGCTCTTAAAGGAGCTTTACCAGTTGTATTGACGGCGTTGTTTGGAGCTGATTTTGCGGGTGGATTGTTACCTGTTTTAGCTGCAATTTGTGTAATCTTAGGACATAGCAAATCAGTATTTTTGAATTTTACTGGTGGAAAATCAGTAGCTTCTGGGGTTGGAACATTGTTGGCTCTTGATTGGCAAGCTGGTTTAATTATTGCTGCTGTTTGGGGTGTTGTTACTTGGGTTTCAAGATATGTTTCTTTAGGCTCAGTCGTTGCGTTAGCTTTATCTCCTCTTATTATGTGGTTTTTGAATGCTCCTCCAGCTTATATTGTTTACGCTATAATTGCGGCAATTTATGTTATTTATCTTCATAGAGAAAATATTAAACGTTTAAAAGAAGGTACAGAAAATAAAGTTAGATAAGACTAAAATAATATAAAAAGAACTCTTCAAAATGAAGAGTTCTTTTTGTTTACACATTTTTATTATTTTTCAAGTTTATTATCTAGTTGGTGAAGAACTTTCATTCTTTGCGGAGGCCAAAATACTAGCACTGCTCTACCAACAAATCTATCTTTTTTCAAAGTTCCCCAGTATCTACTATCTTGAGAGTTTCCTCTATTATCTCCCATCATAAAATAGCTATCATTGTCTAATTTGAATGGTCCACATTTCATGACTTGGTCACTTTCTAAGAATAGCGGGTCAATATTTTTGTCTGGGCATTCAGGGTATTCATAAATACTTTTGATGTAATCTTCTTCGTATTTTTTACCATTGATATAAACGTAAGCAGATCCATCTTTTTCTGCTTTTATTTCAATTGTTTCTCCTGGAAGTCCAACTACACGTTTGATGTATGCAACATCCTTGCAAAAAATTCCAGTAAGTCTTGCAAGTAATGGTAATGGGCTATTTGACAAACGAGTTGATGGAGGATAAAAAACCATAATATCTCCACGTTTAGGTCCATCAAAGAATCTAGAATATCTTTCGACAACGATTCTATCACCTTCTATAAGTGTTGGGTGCATAGATCCAGATGGAATCCATCTGATTTCCCCTACAAAAAATCTTATGATAATTACCATTACAACAACAAATACGACTGTTTCTATAACTTCGCATGTTGCACTTTCTTTGTAATTTCTATACCACTCTTCAAATGTATCAACTCTATGTTGAACATTTTCAGGTAATTTTAGCTTGAAATTCATCCATGCTGCTTCACGTTTTTCTTTTAACGATTTTTTATAATTTTCCCAACTTTGAAATAAATTAAACATCTTTTAAAAGCTCCAAAAATTTTTTAAGTGCAATTGTGTATTGATTGTTTTCAAGATTTGTTAGCACTTTTTCTGCTTCTTGTACATAATTATTCAACAAACCCCGTGTTTTTTCAATCCCTGAGGTGAGGTCTTTGGGATTACCAGAATAGATAATTGGTGCATTATAAATTCCCTCTGCGATATCGTTATTTGAAGGTTTGGTTGTATCTATTGATAAAATATTTAGTAAATCATCTCTAATTTGAAATGCGATACCAATATTAAGTCCAAAATTTTTGAATTTATTTTGAGAGATTTTTTGTGAAAGTATAAGGTTACAAACTATTGCTGTTTCAAAAAGATAACCTGTTTTGTTTTTTGATTTTTCAATGTATTCTTCAATTGTTCCGATTTTAAATCTATTAAAATTCTGATTAATTTCTCCAATGCACATTTTTTTTATGTTGTGAGAGAATTCATTTAATATTTCTAGAGAGTTTAATTGTCCGATTTTTTCCATTGCAATAGAAAGAAGATAATCTCCAGAAATTACTCCTAGTTTATTATTAAATTCGGCTGCAATAGTTTTATTTCCTCGTCTTATTTCGCAATCATCAATAATATCATCATGAATTAAGGATGCATTATGAACAATTTCTATTGCAGATAGGAGTTCAAGTTGTTCGTTTGTTAATTCTTCTCCTACTGCCTTTGATAACAAAATAGCTAACGCAGGGCGAATTCTTTTAGATGGTGCTTTTAAAAAATTTATAACATGAGTTTTTAGCGGTTCTTGAATATCAATTGGTTCAACCATTTTTTGTTCAATAATATCAAGTTCTGCTGTGATTAATTTTTTAATTTTTTTGTATTCTTCGTTAAAGCTCATATTATTTTTTATTTTTCTTAAGTTTTAAATAATTTACCTTATCCCAGCTTAAATCAATATACTTCGCTTGGTTACCCATGTCACCGATTTGCGGTAAAATTGTATAAATTCTTTTAATTCTTTCATAAACGGTACTATCAAGCATCCCTAAACGAATACTTGTTGTTTGAATTTTAACGTAAACATCATTAGGATTTTTCATATCTACATACTCAACTTTTTGACCTGAATATGATTCGACTGCTTTGACGATATTAGAAATTTCTTCAACTTTTTTAACTGTCCAAAAACCATCTATTTTAGGTGAATTTGTTAAAATTTTAAGAGCTGATTTAGTTTCAGATAATCCCATATAATTTTTATTTGAAATTAAAACTCCGTCTGATGTGAAAAATGCTACAGGTTTATTTTTTAAATCTGTTTTTATTACTGCGACAGGAATTCTTTCTCTAATAATAATTTGAATTCTTGCAGGGAAGCCATAACGTCTTACGTAAATATATTTAACGACAGGAATTTTAAAAATTTCTTTTTTGATTGGTCTTACACTCATCAAAAAGATTGGAATTCTAGGGACTTTAACGTCTTGTAATTCCTCATAGATAATAGAAGTCGGAACAATACTATTATTTATGATTTCTACAGTTTTACCATCTTTTTTGGTAAACGCATCTTGCGGAAGATACCATTGCGGAAGTTTGAAAAAGTGGTATGCACCATACAAAAGAAGAATTGTAACAACAAAACGTAAAAAACCTCTCAAACGATTTAATCTTTTTCGTTTTTTTCTGATTTTTCTTTCTAACTGCTTATGTTTAACTGAATGTATTGCAAGTGAGAATTCATCTACAATTTCTTCTGTTTGTTCAGGCAGATGTTTATTGTTATAATTATCCTCTGTCATTATTTGTTTAGCCCTGCTCCATTTAAAATGATTTGTACTAATTCATCATAGCTAATGCCCATAACTTTGGATTGTGCCGGAAGGTCACTTGTTGATGTCATTCCTGGAGAAGTGTTAATTTCAATAACATATGGAATACCGTCTTTTCCTACCATAAAATCTACTCTTGAAACTCCTCTACATCCAGCTGCAACGTGAGCTTTTATTGCAACTTCTTTTGTTTTCTTTGTCAATTCTTCATCTAATTCTGCAGGAAGAATAAATTTAGACATTCCTGGTGTGTATTTTGCTTCGTAGTCATACCATTCATTTTTAGGAATGATTTCTAATATTTCTGTTGCAAAATTTTCGCCATCTTTTTCTAATACTCCAACTGTCATAAAAATTCCATCAATGAATTCTTCAATAAGAACATCATCATTATATTTTACGGCTTCTTCATATGCTTGTGGAAGTTCTTCTTTAGTATTAACTTTTGTCATCCCGAAACTTGAACCTTCAGAAACTGGTTTTGTGAATACAGGGTATTTCAAATCTTTTGTTTTTTCCATAACATCTTCGCCTTTTCTAACAAAAGCAGATTTTGCCATTGGAATATCTGGGTTAGCTGATAAAATTCTCTTGGTGTATTCCTTGTTCATGCAAATTGCAGAAGACATGACTCCACAACCGGTATATGGAATTTGCATAATTTCTAAAATACCTTGGATACAACCATCTTCTCCATATTTGCCGTGAAGTACGTTGTAAGCATAATCATATTGTCCTTCTTTCAATTTTTGAGCGATATCTGTATCAACCTCAACAAGTTCAGAATTTTTATAACCAAGTCTTTGTAATGCCTCAAAAACTCCTTTGCCAGAACGTCTTGAAATTTCTGCTTCTGATGACATTCCTCCGCAAAGAACAGCTATTTTTGCGTTTTTATCTATTTTTTGTTCAAGATTTTCCATATTTCATTTTCCTTTTTATTTAATCCGCCCAAAAATATTATTTCTGGTTCTAATTCTATATTATAACTTTTTTTTACTTTTGTGTACATTTCAAACATCAATTCTAAAATGTCTGATGATGTTCCATTATTATCGTTGACAATAAAATTTGCGTGATTTTCCCAGACTCTTGCTCCTCCGATTTTCAAATCTTTTGCTCCAACTGAATCTAAAAGTCTGCCAGCAGAATCTCCTTGTGGGTTTTTGAATATACTTCCGCAATTAGGGAGTGCAAGGGATGGTTGATGTGACTTTCTAAATGCCAAATTTTCATCCATTTGTCGTTGAATTTCCTCTTCTGGTTTTGTGTCTAGTTGAAATTCTGCTTGTAATACGATTAATTTATCTCGTTTACAGCGGGATTTTCTATATTCAAATTCCATATCGTCTTTTGAGTATTTAACAATCCCTTTTTCTGGAGAATAACAAGTCACATATGTAAGTTTGTCGCTGATACATTGACCGTTTGCAGAGGCGTTCATAAAAACTTCTCCGCCAATGGAACCTGGAAAACCAATCATAAATTCTAATCCAGAGAGTCCAGCTTTACAAACTTCTTGTGATAATTTTGGTCCTTTAACTCCGCAGTCTGCAATAACTTTAGAGCCTTCTATTTGAATAGAATTCATTTTTGTAGTTAGTGCAATTTTCCCGTCAAATCCATCATTCGAAATTAGTGTATTTGAAAGATTCCCAAACACGGGAAGATTTTCATTTTGTTCTAAAATTTGAACAAATTTTTCAACATTTTCAGGGAAAAATACTTCTGAGATTTTTCCACCTGTTTTGAATGTTGTAAGATTTTTTATTTCAAATTCTTTTTCAAAATTACTTGCCAACTTTCGCTCCTTCATCGTGTAGGGCTAAAAGTTCTTTTCCCAAAGCAGTGATTGTACCTGCCCCTAGTCCTATAACAACATCTCCAGATTTTAATGTTGGGAATAGTTGTTTTGCCACAGTTTTCATATCACCTTTTAGGTTTTCACAAGGGATATCGATTTTTTCTTTTAATTCATTTGTAAATGCTTCTGAATTAACCCCTTCAATAGGGTCTTCACTTGCTGCATAAACATCTGTAACGACAACCCTATCAACATCTGAGAATGCTCCCATAAATTCATTCCAAAGATTTTGTAATCTTGTGTATCTATGTGGTTGGAATACTGCAATTACATTTCTATTTTTGAATGATTTTGAAGAAGATAACGTCGCTTTTATTTCTGTTGGGTGATGTGCGTAGTCATCATAAATTGAAATTCCATCAAATTCTCCAACTTTTTGAAATCTTCTTCCCATTCCTGTAAATGTTGCAAAGTGTGGATTTACCAAATCCATTTGAACTCCTGCTTGGTGTAAACTTCCCCAAACCGCAAGTGAGTTATAAACATTATGAACCCCTTTCAAACAAATTTTCAAAGTTGTTTGAAGTTCGCCTTTATAATAAATATCAAAAGTTGTAAAATCTTCCCCATAATTAATGTTTTTTGCACAATAATCTGTATTCCCGCCAATAGAATAAGTTACGAATTTTGCATTATGTGCTAATTTGTGTTCGGTAAAGTATCTTACAAGTCTTTTAACTCCTTCGTTGTCTGTATTTGCCATAATAATTGCATTTTCACGAAGGTTTGATAGAAATTTTTCAAATGTTTCTAATATTGATTCCAAACCGTTTTTATAAAAATCAAGGTGGTCTGGTTCTAAGTTATTTACAACAACTAAATTAGGCGAATATTTAACAATTGTGCCATCACTTTCATCGAGTTCTGCTATAAAGAATTTGTCGTGGGCTGCGTTAGCATTAGTATTTATTTCTGGAATTATTCCCCCAACGATGTATGAAGGTTTTAGATTTGCTTTTTCTAAAACATAAGAGCATAATCCGCTGGTTGTTGTTTTGCCGTGAGTTCCAGAAAATCCGATGAAATATGGCTCGTGTTGTGCTATTTCTGCTAATAAATCTGATCTATGCCAAATAGGTAGTCCTAATCTTTTAGCTTTTTGTATTTCTGGATTGTTTTCTCTAATTGCTGTACTAGCTACAACTATACAATCATCAGGAACATTGTTCTCGTCGTGTCCAATGTGAACCTTTGCTCCAAGTTTTCTAACTCCTTGTACATATTTACTGTCATTTATATCTGAGCCTGAAACTTCAAAATCATTTTGAAGTAAATATTTTGCAAGTCCGCTCATTCCTACACCGCCAATGGCGATAAAATGATATTTCTTTTTCAAAATTAAATCCCTACTATTTATATATATTCTCTACTTCTGATAATTATTATATACCAAAATTCTGTTTCAGTTAGAATATTATTATTTTTTAACATAGTTATATTTTTTAGCAAAAAAATATATTTATGGGATTTTGTAGAAATACTATGCTGAAATTTCCCCCATTAAAACCTCATAAACCAATAGGAAATGTTTTTGTATATTCGCAAAAAAATAGTTTTGGTTCTATTGTCTATAAAATGGCAAATAAGGATGGAAAATATGTTGGATTGATGGAAACTCTTCCTACAATTGTTAATAATAAACAACAATCTTATTCGCCAAATGCCACAAGTTATCCTTCTTTGTTAATTCAAAAGCTGAGTGTTGGCCCTAAAAGACAGGGGTTTGGTTCTGCTTTTATAAATATTGCAAAGAAAGATAGTTTTAAACATTTTTGTAATGGGAATATTCATTTAGTTGCATCGGATATGTATGATGGACTTCATCCCCCTCAAGTTTTTTATAGAAAACTTGGTTTTCAATTTAATAAATCTTCTGGATTTACAGAACAAAAAGTTGATGAATTTATCGCTGGGAAAATTCCAGAAAGTGACTTGTATGGTTTAGGTGATACTTACATGTTTTTTGAAAATAATGTTGACAAGGATGGAAAAATGGTTGAATCTATGAAAAAATTTAAAGAAAAGTTTCCAGAAATATTTGAGTGGTTGTAGCAATGAATATATTATCAGTTCTCAATCCACATTTAAAATATCCTCCAGTAAAGTATGTTCCAAAACCTATGCCAGATTATTTAATTCATAGGTCTGTTGTTAGATATTTTGATTATCCTGTTGATAATTTTACAATGTTTTCTACAAAGAAATCTGAAGCAGGTGCAAGAACTGTAATGCGTTGTATCCCTGAACATATAGAAAGGGAGGGCAAAGTTGTTCCTTCTCTTTACATTGCTTTTTTACTCTCAAGAATATCTGGTTTGGGAATGGGGTCTAAAATGTTGAAGTTTGCAAAAGTACTTAGCAAACAATGGGATTGTGGTGGCAGGATTCATTTACTTGCAGATAATTCTATGGATATAATGCGTGTCCCGCATCCTTTTTATTATAAAAATGGTTTGAGAGCAGAAGATTCAAAGGTCAATAGACGTCTAGCGAGATTTATTAAGCAAGGTGCAAGATGTACATATTTAGATTTTAATTCTGTACATATGTACTATCCTCCGTTAACAAAAACTCAAGAAAAATCAGGTTTTTGGAACAAGGTTAAAAATTGCTTAGGATTAAATTCTTAAAAAGAAAAGGTGAAGAGAATTCTCAACACCTAATCTTTTTGAATTTTTTAAGTTTTAATTTTATTTAACTACGATATTAACAAGTTTCTTTGGAACGACAATAGTTTTTACAATTGTTTTTCCCTCAGTTAAGGCTTTAACTTTTTCACTATTTAGTGCAACTTGTTTCATTTCTTCTTGGTCAAGACTTTCATCTACTTCAATTTTATCTTTAACTTTTCCGTTAACTTGAACAACTAAAGTAATTGAACTTGATTTAGCAAGGTTTTCATCCCATTCACACCAAGGTTCTTCGTGGATTGATTTTTCTCCGCCTAAATCGTGCCAAGCTTCTTCTGTTAAGTGAACTGCAACAGGTGACATAAGTTTGATTAGTGATACAACAGCAAAGCTCAATACTTGCTTGTCTTCTTCTGTTAAATCACTTTTCTTAGCTTGCCAATCGTAGATTGCATTAGTTAATTCTCTATATTTAGAAATAACTGTGTTGAATTGGAAATCATTAGAAATATCATTTGTAATTCCTTTGATTGCAATATGTACAGTTCTTACTAAATCGTCATTTGACTTGTCTTTAAGTGAACCAGCAACAAATTTTGGATAATCTAGTGAAATATTATCTTGGTTTGTTGAGATTAAACGCCAAACTCTGTTTAAGAATTTATAGCATCCTTCAACACCTGCATCTGACCAGTCAAAATCTCTAGCTGGAGGTGAATCTGAAAGGATAAATAATCTTGCAGTATCTGCTCCATAATTTTCAAATATTTCATCTGGGTCAACAGTGTTGCCTTTAGACTTAGACATTTTTGAACCATCTTTAAGAACCATACCTTGAGTCAATAGGTTTTTGAATGGTTCATCAAAATCTAATAATCCACAATCACGTAGAGCTTTTGTGAAAAATCTTGAATATAACAAGTGAAGAATTGCGTGTTCAATTCCACCTACGTATTGGTCAACTGGTAACCAGTGATTTACTTTATCCTTGTTGAAACATTCTTCTGAATTTCTTGCATCAGAATATCTCAAATAATACCAACTTGAACATACAAAAGTGTCCATTGTATCTGTTTCACGAACTGCGTGACCGCCACAAACAGGACAAACAGTATCTTTGAATGTTTTTGATGTTGTAATTGGTGATTTTCCTACAACAGAAAAATCAACATCTTTTGGTAATAATACTGGTAATTGATTTTCTGGTACTGGTTGAATTCCGCATTTGTCGCAATATACAACAGGAATTGGAGCTCCCCAATATCTTTGTCTAGAGATTAGCCAATCACGAAGTCTATATTGTGTTTTGAATTCTCCAAAACCTTTATCAACTGCCCATTGAGTTATTGCTTTTTTAGCTTTGGTATTTTTGATTCCATTAAAATCTCCAGAATTTACAAGAACACCTTCTTCTGTATAAGCTTCTGTCATTGTTGACGCATCAAGGGAAGTATTATTTTCTGGTGCGATAACAACTTTCATTGGCATATTGTATTTCTTAGCGAATGCAAAATCTCTAGTATCATGAGTTGGAACTGCCATTACAGCACCTGTTCCGTATTCAACAAGAGCATAATCTGCTGTCCATAGTGGGAACACTTCTCCATTGAATGGGTTTTTGCAATGTGTACCTAATGGAACACCTGTTTTAACTCTTTCTGTTGAAAGTCTTTCGATTTCTGACATTTTGCGAGCATTTTCACGGTATTCTTCAACTTTGTCTTTATTTTCTGGAGTTGTAAGTTTTTCAATATCTTTGTATTCAGGTGCTACAACTAGGTATGTGATACCAAAAACTGTATCTGGTCTTGTTGTATAAACTGGAACTTCAAATTTTTCACCATTTGGTGCATCAATTACAGGGAATTTAAAAATAGCTCCTTTTGATTTTCCAATCCAGTTTGCTTGCATAGTTTTAACATTATCGCCCCATCCAGATAGTTTGTCTAAATCTTCAAGCAACACATCTGCATAATCTGTAATTTTGATGAACCATTGAGATAGGTATTTTTTCTCAACAACGCTATCGCATCTCCAGCATTTGCCATCAATAACTTGTTCATTAGCCAAAACTGTACCGCATTCATTACACCAGTTTACGGCAGCTTCTTTTTTATAAACAAGCCCTTTTTTGTACAATTGTAGGAACAACCATTGTGTCCATTTGTAATATTCTGGTTTGCAAGTTGCAACTTCTCTATCCCAATCGTAAGATAGTCCAAGCATTTTCAATTGTTTTTTCATGTATGCAATGTTTTCATCTGTCCAAGTTTCAGGATCAACGTGATGTTTCATTGCCGCATTTTCTGCTGGTAAACCAAAACTGTCCCATCCGATTGGATGTAGAACATTAAATCCGTTTGCCTTTTTAAATCTTGCAATTACGTCAGTAATTGTATAGTTTCTAACGTGTCCCATATGCAATTTCCCTGATGGATATGGAAACATTGATAGGGCATAATATTTAGGTTTGTCAGAAACATCTGGGGTTTTAAACGCATTTGTTTCCTCCCAAATGTTTTGCCATTTTTTTTCTATTTCTTGCGGAAAATAACTTTCTTTCATATTTTCTTACTCCATTTATCCTCGATTTTAAGTATATCACAAATAAAAGATGTGATATTTTGCTTAATATTTTAACTGTTTGGAGTATCGCAATTCTTTATATTATAAATAAATGATTGTATAGAGTTGTATTTATATCAATAAATAAAAAAGGCACTGAAATATATTCAGCACCCTTGAAAGAATGATTGATTATGATGGATGATTCGATTTTTATTTTCCCCTAAAATTTAATTCCCTAATTTTTTACAATTAGTTTGTCTTTTGAAAGACTTTGTTTTTTTATTCCCCGATTTTCTTTTTCTTTAAATATCCCTTACATTTATATAAACAATTTCTATTATGAAAAATTGCTATAATTGTTATATATCAAGTAACAAAACTTTACATAATAGAAAGGCAGTGATTTTACTCTCCTTCAAGAGATGGTAAAACACTACTCTCCTTCTTCTCTTGGGGAAGGTTGTGTTGAGGAGTTAAGCCTTGCAAGTGCTGATTGAGATTGCTCAGTATGACGAAATTCGTACGCTCGGCATCTTTATTCAAATACATTTAATTATATATTTTTGCTGGTTGTGGTGGGGTAACGGCTTTAACTAGAGCTTGGAATAAGAAAGGATGAACATTCCCTTTTTTTACATCTGAATATATTATAGTTAAAGCTTGTTTTGGAGTTAAAGCTTCTTTATAAACTCTTTTTTCTGTTAGGGCAGAATATTTGTCTGCAATATTTAATATTTGCAAATTTATATCTGGGATGTAATCTCTTTTTGCTCCTTTTTCTTCAAAATTATTGTGGTGAAATCTTACTAATTTTAAAACTTCGTCGTTTACTCCAGAATTTTTTAACATTTCATACCCGATTATAGAGTGTAAATCCATAATCTTATGTTCTTCATCGGTCAATTTGCCATGTTTGTTAAGTATTTCTGGAGGAATTAAAACTTTTCCGAAATCGTGCAAAATTGCTGCATCTTTTAAATCTTTAAGATTTACATGTTGTTTTAGAGCTTGTGGCAAATTTTTTGCAATCATTCCTGCAAATTCTTGTGTTGTTTTGCAGTGTCCATCTGTTAATTCTCGAAGCTCTTGCATATTTAATCTAATAGGAATTTTATTTTCGTTCAAAAGTTTTTTTAATTCGGGGTTTTGTGCAATCATGTTTTTGATTACGGTTTCATTAACTAATCGCATAGGGGAAGAACTTTGGAAGCTATCTTTTTCTAAAGATTGTCCAAAGTGAATTTTATTCCCGAAATTATTAAATTGTACCCCAGAGGTTAAGCCGATAGCAAACCTACTTGGGTTGAATATTTCTATTCCCACTAATTGACCACACTAAATTTTACTACACTTCTACGTACATATATAAAGTATTTTTTTCTATGTAAATTGCTATTAAATTAAGATAATGTAAAAATTTTTAATATTACAAAGATAGTATGATAAAATTATCGTATTATGAACGAAATTAGAAAATGTTTAATTTGTGGAATTGGTGCAGTAGGCTCAATTTATGCTAATAAAATAAATGAATTTGATAATGATTTTTTGAGAGTTTTAGTAGATGAAGATAGGCTCGAAAAATATAAAAAATCCCCAAAAGTTTTTAATGGTAAACCCTTAAATTTTAATTATATTTTACCAAATGCAACTGATTATAAAGCAGATTTAATTATTATTGCGACAAAATTTGATGGATTATGTGATGCAATAAAAAATATCGAAAATTTTGTAAAAGAAGATACTATTATTTTATCTTTGTTGAATGGTGTTTCTTCAGAGGGCTTAATTGCAAAAAAATATGGTTGGAAGCATATTCCTATTTCTTATTTTATCGGTCACAGTGCTATGCGTGATGGAAATAATATTACTCATGATGGTACGGGAGATATTGTTTTTGGAGTTAAAGATAAAACCAAAACTGATGAAAGTGATATAGAATTATTAAAAACATATTTTGATAAAGTTGGAATTGCTTATAAAACTCCTGATGATATGTTGCATGCATATTGGTTAAAATATATGCTAAATGTCAGTTCTAACCAATCTTCCGCAATTTTGCGTTTAACTTTTGGGCAAATGCAAGATAGCGAAAAATTTCAAACTATGTTGAAAAAAATTATGCAAGAAGTTCAACAAGTTGCGAAAGCAGAAGGGGTTAAAAATACCGAGGTAATGATTGATGAAGCTATTAGTGCTTTTTATAAAATGATTCCTGAAGGAAAAACTTCTATGCTTCAAGATGTGGAAGCTGGTAGAAAAACAGAAGTTGAAATATTTGCAGGTACAATGATTGAACTAGGGAAAAAATACGGTATTCAAACACCTTACAACCAAGTTATGAAGGATATGTTAGAAGTAATCTATGATGTTTCAAAATAGGGTTATTTTACTTCGTAACTTGTTTATTATATAGTAGTTTTATGAATTTAGATAGCCAGATTGATAGTATTTTATCGCCTGTGGCGAATAAAATTTCAGGAATAATTTTTTCACACGTAACTATTCATGGTGTGCGTGTAGAATTTTTGATACTTTTGTTAATGATTGCAGCTTTTTATTTCTCATATAGAACTCGCTTTATCGGTTTTTGGGGATTTAAACATGCCCTAGATTTGATTACCAAAAAATATAAACATGAAGATACTATAAAACGTAAAAAGCACGGAGAAGTTTCATCTTTCCAAGCTCTAACTGCTACAATTTCAGCCTCTGCTGGCATGGGGAATGTTGTGGGATCTGCACTTGCAGTTTCTGTTGGAGGTCCAGGAGTAATTTTTTGGATGATGGTTGCTGGAATTTTTTCTATGGCTTTGAAGTTTGCAGAAGTTCTTTTGGGTTTGAAATTTCGACAAATTAATAAAGACGGAACATCTTCAGGTGGCCCAATGTACTATATTATTAATGGGCTTAGAGCTCCGTGGATAAAACCTTACACTCCATATCTTGCAAAAATATATGCAGTATGTTGCGTATTTGCAATGATTGGAGGTTGGAATTTGTTCCAGATAAATGCGATTACAACTCAAATTACAAACGTTACTGGATTATTTGCTGGTCAACGTTGGGTGTTTGGATTGATTGTTGCGATAATTACTTATGTTACTGTTATTGGCGGAATTAAAGCTATTGGGAAATTTACTTCAAAGGTTACTCCTGTAATGTGTAGTTTGTACGTGTTGTCAGCTTTCATAATTTGTTTGTTGAATTTTAATCATATTCCTCACACAATTGCTTTAATTTTGAAAGAAGCTTTTCAACCTCAAGCTATTGTTTCTGGTGGAGTTTGGGGATGTATGCTTTGGGGCTTTAGACGAGCAATGTTTGCAAATGAAGCTGGTTTAGGTACTGCTCCGATTGCATTTTCTGCTGTTAAAACAAGTAAACCTGTTGCTCAAGCATTTATTGCGATGCTTCAACCATTTGTTGATACTGTAATTGTTGGGGCGGCAACAGCATTTATTATTGTTGTTACTGGTTCATATTTGAATGCAACAGGAATTGAAGGTATTGAATTAACTTCACGAGCTTTTGCTACGGTGTGTCCATTCTTCCCTGTATTATTAACATTTATGGCTGCTTGTTTTGTTTTGTCAACAATGCTTTGTGGTTCATATTATGGAACAAAAAGTTGGACTTTCTTATTTGGAGAATCTAAAGCTACAACACGAACTTTTCAAATAATATACTGTTTATTTATAATAATTGGTTCTGCTATGAACTTAAAAAGTATAGTAAATTTATCTGATGCTTTTACATTGTTTTTAGCTGTTCCAAATTTGATTGCAGTATTTTTATTATCTGATATAATAATCAAAGAATTGAAAAGATATTGCAAAAGATACAATATTGGATATTTTAAAAATTTAAAATAAAGATGCGAACAAACTAACTATGAGGAGAGAGTAATAGATGATTAAGAAAGGCTGTTTAGATATTTTACAGGCAAAATGTGAAAATTGTACTGATTGTATCTTGTCAAAAACCCGTCACAATGTTGTTTTTGCAGATGGAAATCCAGAAACTGCGAAAATTGTTTTAATCGGGGAAGCTCCAGGTGAAAATGAAGATGAAACAGGTAAACCATTTGTTGGTAGAGCTGGACAGCTTTTGAATAAATTTTTGGAAGATGCAGGAATTTCAAGACAAGATGATCTATATATTATAAATACTGTAAAATGCAGACCTCCAGAAAATAGAGTTCCAACTGATGTTGAAAAAGCAATGTGCGAAAGATTTTTGAATGCTCAAATCGATATTATGAATCCGCAAGCAATTATTTTCTGTGGTGCAACAGCATTGAAATCATTCTGGAAAGATAAGAAAGTTCAAATTTCAAAAGTTCGTGGTCAATGGTTTGATGTTACTGTTAATGGAAAATCATATAGAGCAATGGCTATTTTCCACCCATCATATTTGTTGAGAAACCATTCTATGGACGAAGGTTCTCCAAGAAGATTGATGCAACAAGACCTAGCTGTTATCAAGTCCGAAATATTGGCTGATAACAAGGTGTGTTCCTCCAACCCTTTCTCTGCGGAAATGGCTATGGTCTAATAACAAATTGAAATTTATATCATATTCAAGAAAAGAAACGGTTAAATCTTAACCGTTTCTTTGTTATTTATTAAATAATACTTCGTTTTTTGTTTTCATTGTGTCAGTAATTTCTTTAAAATTCAAAGTTACTGGCGTTGGGTTTGCGTTGTTTAAGATTTCTAAAAATTCTTTTGAATTTTGTGGGGATTTGTTATCTAAAAATGTTTTGGAATTTGCAACATCAATTCTTGCAGGTACAATTAATCCGCTTTGAGTAAATTTATCGGAACTTTCTTTTGATGATAAATATTGAACAAGTTTAATAGCTTCTTTTTTATGTTTTGAAGATTTAGATATTGCCCAGCCAGAAGCGTCAACAGGAGCAGAAGGTATGCCATTCTTATCCGGAAATCTAACAATATCCCATCTGAATTTTGCTTCTTGCCTATATTTTGGTACAAGCCAACGACCTGAAATGTGCATTCCTAATTTCCCTTGCAAAAATAATTGTGCCATTGTTGCACTCGCAATTTCTTCTCGTTTTGGTGCGACGTGATATTTATTTCTTAAATTGGCATAGAAATTTAGCCCATTTTGCATTTGGGTTGTATTTTCTGACAAATCTGTTACTCCAAAATAATTGAGATATGGCAAATAAAATAATGGCTCTTCTTCAAAAGATATTCCATAAATTTTTGGAGCATGAGTTAGTTTTTTGGATGTTGTTAATAAATCATTAATTGTCCAATTTTTGTTTGGATACCGAACATTGTATTTATCAAAAATATCTTTATTGTAAAAAACGACGAGTGTTGAAACATCCCGTGGTATTGCATACATCTTTTTTTGATAACTCAAAGTATCAATTGCGATTGGGAAAAATTTGTTGTATTCAAATTCGTTTTTATAAGTTGATAAATCTTCTAGAACTCCAGCATTTGCGTATATTGGGAGGTATTGGTTATTTATAAAAATCACATCAGGAGCTGTGTTTGATGCAAAAAGAAGATGAATTTTTTGAAAATAATTTTGTGGAATATGCATAAAATCAATTTTAATATTCGGATTTTCTTTTTCAAAATCAGATAAAATTGGTTTAAGAATGCTTATTTCTGATTCCGAACCCCAAGACGCAAATTGAAGGGTTGTTTGTTTGGTATGTGGAGTTTGATGGGTATTTTTTGTTGTGTATAAAATACCTACAATTAATATTAAACAAATTATTCCTACAATTTTTTTCATCAACTCTTTTCTTCCTATCAAATAATGTAATAATGGTTAAAAATTAAAAAGTGAATAGTCTATTTTAGTCTATCCACTTTTTAGAATTTATTGTCTAAATGTTATTAGATTTCAATTAATGTTCCCATTTTATCTTTAGCAACATCTACTAAGCATTTGAAACCACCTGCTTTTACGATATAAACAGAACCGTAGTCTTGTCTAACTTGGAGTTGTTTATCTACAACATGGTCAAATTTTTTCAAAATGAAAATGTCATCTTTAATTCTTCCGACCAAAGCAGAAACTCCATCCATATTTACTAAGTAAAAACCTTTTTCTGAATCAATATTATATCCAGATTTAACAATTAAACCATTCATATAGTGAGTGTTTGATTTTGCCATCGGATTAGAACCCCTTGAGATAGGGTTTGTAATTCCTGAACGGCTCATAACATTTGTTTCTGGTCTTACTCGTGATAAACTTTCTGCAACTGTAGATGTTTGTTTTTTATCTTCTGAATCAAGAATTGATAAGTACTCATCTAGTGAAGATAACAAGTATTTTTCATTTTGTTTGTCCATTTTCATTTCCCCATTATAATTAGTTAAATATTTTCTACCTGAATCCATTATGTCAGTAACTTCTAATTGAGAACTTGCTGATTTTCTTTTGTTCACGCTAAGTGGTGAATTTTTTAGTTTTACAAATCTACCTTCTTTGAAAGATTTATTTCTAGATTGTTTTTTATCTTCTTCATCTAGCAATGTTCTGTGTGTTTGTTTTAGGTTAACAGATTTTGCGAATGATTTCAATTTAATATTCGAAAACTTATTCATAATTGTATCGTCTTCTGAATGAACGCCTGTAATTACATCCTCTGGAGGCTCAATACTTGGAGTTTGAGATAGTGAGTGCTCCATTTTAGAAATTTGAGCTTGTAATTTTTCTCTTACATCATTATTGCTTGACGGTATATTTGGGATACCGCTATTTTGACGTCTAGAATTCAATGTAGGATGTGAGTTTGATTGAATATTCATCTCAGGTGATATAATAGCTTTTTTGGTTGCAGACATGTCTGTAACATACGACATGTCATGCGATTGTTGAGCTGGATTGTGCTGTTTATCCTTTTCAGAATATTTTTTGTATTTTTCTTGCCAATTTAAATTTTCATCATCAATAATATCTTGGTATTCTCTGCGTTTTCTTTTCATTTGATTGTTGTTAGAAATTGTAAAGAACGATTTTAAACGATCTGTATTTTTGTGTGAGGAGTGAGAGATTGCATCAAACACAAGGAACATTGCAACTGAAAATAAACCAAGTCCTCCAGCTAAAATCATCCACAATGGAAAGTGGAATCTTTGATTTGTATCCAAATTAGGAGACTTAGTTTCTTCCGGCGAAGTTGTTGCTTCAGCGGTTTTGTTATCATCAATGTCAAGAGTGTTATTTATTTGGGTATTATTTGATTTATTTTCTCTTACAATTTCATGATTAACTCTTGGTTCTAAGTCTATTTGACGTTTCCCATTTTCATCAAATTTAATTGCGGGAACATAGTTTTCGACAGGGTGAACTGCATTGTTCACAACTTTTTCTTGTTGTGGAATTTTAATAGGTTTTGTTACAGTTTTAGCTTTAGGTGTAACTTTAGGTTGTTCTACCTTTGGTTTTGGTTGTTCAAATTTTACTTTAGGTGGGGTAATTGTAGTTAAACTGATTTTAGGCAATGTGATTGCTTTTGTTTCAGTTTTTGGAGTGGTTTTAGTTGTATTATTAATATTAATGGGTTTGGTTTGGGCAATTGGATGAGTTGAAACTTTTTGTGTAGGTTGTTTTGCCACTGCAGGTTGAGGCTGTGGCGTTGCTACTTTTTTAGGCTGTTGTGTAGGTGTTTGGGTTGCAGGTTTAATATTTTGAGCAATTAATGCTTTGTAATCCTTTTGAGCTTGTGTTAAAGGTGCAGTTTTCTTGATATAAGTTTTAATACTAATTGGCTTTGTTGTTCCGAAAGTTACTTTCATATATCCGCCGATTCCATCATCGACGTGTTTCACATCAACATCAGTAATTAAATCTTTTACACCTCCAATTCCTGGAGCTACAGAACTTGAGCCTGAAACATTTGGTAAAAGAACAACATATCTGTTATTAGATTTTCTGCTAACAATTGAGTTTGTAGAATCGCCAGTTGTGTAAAAAGTTACATCTACAGAATCTGTTGCAGAAGATCTTTTTACATCCATTTGGAGTAAATTATTTGTTGTGTTTGCCTCTACGGCAAATGAAATACCTGTCATTAAAGAAGCTACAATAGCTACAGTTATAATATTTTTTTTAGAAATCATATTTTCCACTAATCTAACAACTACACTACTATATATAATACTCGATAGTAAAAAAAATTGCTAGTTTATTAAAAAAAAATGAAATTTATGTTACAATGCGTTTATGAAAAGTGGATTTGTTGCAATAATAGGACGCCCAAATGTAGGGAAGTCAACTCTTTTGAACCAAATTCTTGGTCAAAAAATTGTTATCACAACTGATAAAGCTCAAACTACAAGAAAAAGAATTAAGGGCATATACACAAATAAAGAAGGTCAAATTGTTTTTGTTGACACTCCTGGTGTTCATAAGCCTTTGAATAAATTAGGTGAGTTTTTGTTAGATGAAGCAAAAATTGCGGTACCTGATGCTGATGTAATATTATTTTTAGTTGATGGTTCTGAACCTGCTGGTAAAGGTGACAAATGGATTGCACAACATTTATTGCAAACAAAAATTCCGATAGTTATTGTGATGAATAAAGTTGATAAGGTTAAAAAGCCTGAAAAGGTTGAAGAAAATCTTTTGTCATATAAAACTTTATTTGAAGAAAATTTACCTGTTGTTAGAATTTCTGCTAAAACAGGAAGAAATATTGATACATTGATGAATAATATCTTTAAAAAACTTCCAGAAGGTGAAGCGTTGTACCCAGAAGATGTTGTTACAGAAGAAACAATGCGTGATGTAACCGAAGAAATTATTCGTGAAAAAATTTTATTAAATACTTCTGATGAAATTCCTCACTCTGTTGCGGTAAAAGTTACTAATTATCAAGAAAAAGAAGAAATAGATAAAATCTATGCAACTATTTATTGTGAGCAAAAAAGTCAAAAGGGAATTTTGATTGGCAAAGGCGGAAGTTTGCTTAAAAAAATTGGCACAGAAGCTAGATTAGAGTTAGAAAAAATTGTTGAGAAAAAAGTCTATCTCCAATTAGAAGTTAAAGTTGAGAAAGATTGGCGTAAAAAGCAAAATATTTTGAAAAATTTTGGTTATCAACAAGAGGATTAATTTTACGCTTGATGCTCATATATCCATCTATATTCTGGGGATCTCTTGAAACCATTTTTGTTGTAAAAATGGAGTACTCGTTTTGAATTTACTGGTGCTACAGTTATTAAGCTCCCTTTAAATTCCCTAAAAATTCCAGAAATTAATGCTTTCCCTATATTGGAGATGTTTCTTGACGGAGAATTTATTATTTGAGGTTTTGCTTGAAGGTATTCAATATACATATTATTCCCCATATCTAAAGATAGTTCTATTAATCCAAGTATTTTTTTAGGCTCAACTCGAGTAAATCCTTTTTTCTGAGTTGTTATTGCGTAAATTCCACCTTTAGTTGTATCTTTTTCAAAAACATTTGTTGCGTCGATATAAATATCTTCGGCAAATGAGCCTCCCCATTTGTCGGAAACGGTTTTAAGTACTTTTTTATCATAAAAACTGTTGGTGTTTAATTTGATAAAAGAAGCTTCCATTGGTTTTCTAGTTTTCTTCCCATTTTTTATTGTATTTTTTGTAATTTTTTCAATACTAATACGTCTTGCTCCAAAAGATGGGTTATTATTAATTTGCATATATATTTTACCTTTTTGTTTTTAATTTTTAAAATAAAACTCAGAAAATAATTTTTTGCTAGGTGGTATTATTTTTAGTCGTTGGGTGGGGAGTACTTGACAAACATTGTATAATTAATATATGGACCTAAAAAAGATAATTTTATTAGTTATATTATTCGTACTATCTGGATATTCTTCAGCTTTTGCCTTGGAGGATGCTCAATTTTCTCGTAGTGTAGAAATTAAAGATGGTGCATCTTTATCTATGATAGATTGTATTGCTGTTGCATTTAAAAATAGTCCAAAGGTTAAACAAAAGAAATACCAACTGGATATTGCTGAAAGTAATGTTGGAATTGCGAAATCTCAATATTTCCCTGTGATTAGTGTTGGTGCGGGTTTTTATAATGAAAATAATTCTGATAGTGGCTATTACAATTCTCATTATCGTGAATTGCCAACAGTGGCTCTAGCGGTAAATAAATTAGTTTGGAATTTCGGAAAAACGACAGCTTATATCAAAATGGAAGAGTTCTATAAAATAGGTGCAGAATACGAGTTTATGGATAGTCTTTGCAATACTATTTTTGATGTAAAACTTCGTTATTATGAACTTTTAAGGGCTAAGGCATTATTAAAAGTTGCTCAAGAAAATGTTAATTTGAATGAAAAATTTTTAACTCTTGCTAAAAATAAGGAAAAATCAGACTTGAAAACAGCTGAACTGAATTTGAGTGCAGCTAGGATTGATTTGATTGAGGCGAAAAATAATTATAAAAATTCAATTCTTGACATGAATAATACAATGTATATTGAAACAACGGCGAACTATACTCTTAAAGATACTCCGACATTTTCTAGTAAATTTAATTTAGACAGTGAAAATTTAAAATTAAATGATTTTTCTTCTGTAAAATTCCCATTTGATGCTGAAAATGCCGTTGAGCTTGCATACCAAAATAGTCCAGATTTGAATGTTTTAGTTTCGACCAAGCACGCTATGGAGCAATCATTATTGTTCATAAAAAGAACATATTTGCCTGATTTGAATGTAGATGCTAAATATGGTTTTAATAACTCAAATTATTCTGCAAATAATAGTTTACAAGTTGGGGTAAATTTATCTTCTTCTGTAAATTTAATGGAGTTGAAACATAGTATAAAAGGTGCAAAAGCTCAATTGAATTTGGCAGACAATGAAATTGATTTATTTAAGAAAAATTTGTATTTTGAAGTGAAAAAATCTTTAAATAACTGTGAAAAAACTCAAAATCAAATAGCTATAACTAAGATGAAAGTTCTTCAAGCAGATGAAAATTTAAAAGCTGTTGAAGATAAATATACAACGGGTGAATTAAACTATATTGCTTTGCAAGATGCAAGAAAAGATTACATAAATTCATTAGAAACATATGTTTCTAATATTTATGATTATAATATCGCATTGATAAAATTAGAAATGGCAATGCATTATCATTTGGTCGATATTCACCACAAATCTAAGCACGCAGTTCATTATCATTCAACCGAACTTATTGAACATATTAATGAAGTTCTTGATTGCGATGAAGCCGAAGAAAAATAACTAAAAAATAAATTTATAATATTCTTTAATCTGGTTTAACAATGTTTGAATGTTTGACTATATAAAGGTTTTGTGGGATATGTCTTAAAACCTTTATTTATGCAATGTTCAGTATTATTAAAAATTTACTTGACGGCTAAAACGCTTTTGTAGTCAAACTTTCAAGGTTTGAACTTTTACAAAATTTGTGACTTGTAAAATATTATTAAGAAAAGTGAAAAATTTTTTCATAAAACATGCTAAATTAGCTTGACTATGAATATTGATGTAATAAGATGAGAGAACATGCAAAAGTAAGTTGGACGAAGTGTGCCTAAATCTCGGAAGTTTGATTATAAGCGAGTTTCACCAACAATAACAGAACATTAAAAATTGCAGACATTTACCATTTTCGGTAGAGGGTTTACAGCCTTAAGTTAGAAAAAAGTTTTTATAGTACGTACACCATTTTAAAATGAGGTGAATTGATGTCTAAGACAAAATATGAAAAAAGAGTAACGCCAATGGGTATTCCTCATACTCGTTTGGACGATTTACCAGACCTTATTGAAGTGCAAAAAAAATCGTTTGAATGGTTTTTAAAAGAAGGTTTGAAAGAAGAATTACTTTCTTTCTCTCCAATTAAAGACTATACAGGCAGATTAGAATTACACTTCTTACCAAACTATACTTTCGACAACGCAAAGTATACAGTTGAAGAAGCAAGAATTCATGACGCAACTTATGCAAAACAATTGCGTGTAATGATTAGACTTGTTAACCGTGATAGCGGTGAAATTAAAGAACAAGAAGTTTACATCGGTGATATTCCTACAATGACTGACAAAGGTACATTCATTGTAAACGGTGCAGAACGTGTTATTGTATCACAAATCGTTCGTTCTCCTGGTGTATATTTCAAATGTGATCCATCTCCAACAGGAAAACGTTTGTATAACGCAACTATGATTCCTAACAGAGGTGCATGGTTGAAAATTGAAACAGATTCTAATGATGTTATTCACGTTAAAATCGACAAAAATAGAAAAATCTTAGCTACAACATTGTTGAAAGCTATGGGTATTACTGTTTCTGAAATGGAATCAAAATTCACTCACTTCGAATTCTTGAAGAAAACTTTGGAAAAAGACCCAACTGAAACAACTGATGAAGCTTTAGTTGAATTATACAAAAAATTAAGACCTGGTGACCCTGCTTCTCCACAAGGTGGTCGTCAAATCTTGGAATCAAGATTCTTTGATGAAAAGAAATACGATATTGGTCGTGTAGGTCGTTATAAATTAAACAAAAAATTAAACTTAAATATTCCTAAAAATCAAAGAACATTGACAGTTGAAGATATCGTTTCTACAATCGAATATTTAATCAACTTGACATATGATGAAGGTCAATTGGATGATATTGACCACTTAGGAAACAGAAGAATCCGTTCAGTTGGTGAACTTCTTCAAAACCAATTCAGAGTAGGTTTATCAAGAATCGAAAGAATTGTTAAAGAAAGAATGACACTTCAGGATTCTGAAACATTAACACCATTGAACTTGTTGAATACAAAACCGCTTGTGGCTTCATTGAAAGAATTCTTCGGTTCTTCTCAATTATCACAGTTCATGGACCAAACTAACCCACTTGCTGAATTGACTCACAAAAGACGTATTTCAGCATTAGGACCTGGTGGTTTACAAAGAGAAAGAGCTGGTTTTGCGGTTCGTGATATTCACCCTTCTCACTATGGACGTATTTGTCCTATCGAAACTCCAGAAGGTCCAAACGCTGGTTTGATTGGTTCATTAGCTACACACGCTAAAGTTAACGACTATGGATTTGTTGAATCTCCATTCTTCGTTGTTAAAGATGGTGTTGTAACAGATGAAGTTGTTTATATGACAGCCGATGCCGATGAAAATTATCGTTGTGCTCCAGCTGACGTTAAATTAACAAAAGATAGAACATTTGTTGAAAAAGTTGTACCTGCAAGATACAGATCTGAATTCATTATGTGTGATTCTTCAAAAATCGACTTTGTCGGTGTTTGTCCAATCCAGATTATCTCAGTTGCAACATCAATGATTCCGTTCATTGAACACGACGATGCTAACCGTGCATTGATGGGTTCTAACATGCAACGTCAAGCAGTACCTCTTTTGATTACTGAAAGACCAAGAGTTGGTACAGGTCTTGAATCTCGTGTTGCGAAAGACTCTGGTATGGTTATCGTTGCCGATGTTGACGGTACTGTTGAAAGAGTTGTTGGTGAAGAAATTGTTATTCGTGATACTCACGGAAAACCACATATTTATACTCTTATGAAATATGTAAGATCTAACCAAGATACTTGTATCAACCAAAAACCAATTGTTCACGAAGGCGATAAAGTTAAAGCTGGTGATGTAATTGCCGATGGTGCTTCAACTTGTGGCGGTGAACTTTCATTAGGTAAAAACATTTTGGTTGCTTATATGCCTTGGGAAGGTTATAACTTCGAGGATGCTATCTTGCTTTCAGAAAGATGTGTTCACGATGATATCTTCACTTCATTACACATTGAAAAATTAGAAATTGAAGCTAGACAAACTAAATTAGGACCAGAAGAAATTACTCGTGAAATTCCTAATGTTTCAGAAGATGCTTTGAGACACTTGGATGAACGTGGTATTGTTCGTATCGGTGCTAGAGTTTATGCTGACGATATTCTAGTTGGTAAAGTTACACCAAAAGGTGAATCTGAACATCCACCTGAAGAAAAATTGTTAAGAGCAATCTTCGCTGAAAAAGCTAGAGATGTAAAAGACAATTCTCTTCGTGTTCCTCACGGAGAAGGTGGTAGAGTTCTCGACGTTAAAGTATTCGATAGAGAAAAAGGTGATGAATTACCACCAGGTGCAAATACAGTAATCAGAGTTTACATCGCTCAAAAACGTAAGGTTTCTGTTGGTGATAAACTTTCAGGACGTCACGGAAACAAAGGTATTGTTTCAAGAATTTTACCTAAGGAAGATATGCCATTCTTACCTGATGGTACTCCAGTAGATATCGTATTGAATCCACTTGGTGTTCCTTCTCGTATGAACGTTGGTCAAACTTATGAATTGTTGTTAGGTTTGGCTGCATACTTAACTCGTGATTATTATGAAGCACCTGCATTCGATGAAATGTACGGTGAAAATCAATCAGAAATCGCTACAAAAGCTGAACTTCTTAGAGGTATCAAAGAATCAGGTTGTGATTGGGTTGGAGAAGACGGTAAAGTATTGCTAATCGATGGTAGAACAGGTGAACCATTTGATAGACCTGTTGCAGTTGGTTGGACTTACTTCTTGAAACTTGTCCACTTGGTTGATGATAAAATCCACGCAAGAAGTACTGGTCCATACTCACTTGTAACTCAACAACCATTGGGTGGTAAAGCTCAATTTGGTGGTCAAAGATTCGGTGAAATGGAAGTTTGGGCATTGGAAGCTTACGGTGCTGCTTATACTCTACAAGAAATGTTAACAATCAAATCAGATGATGTTAACGGACGTAACAGAGCATATGAAGCTATCGTTAAGGGTGACAATATCCCAAGACCAGGTATTCCTGAATCATTCAAGGTACTTGTGAGAGAATTACAAAGTATCGGTTTGGATATTACCGTAGCTAAGAAAGACGGTCAGGAAGTAGATTTGATGACTGATATGGACGACTTGAGAAAAGCTGCTCCAAAACGTACGTTATCAGATGTTGATTCTGAGTTGTTGAATATCAACTTCTTTGAAACACCAACTACTTTCGGAGATTTATAATATTAGTGAAGCGTGAAAAGTGAATAGTGAATAGCCCATTAGGGCATTTCACCTTTCACAATTCACTTCTCACAAAAATAAAAAAGGAGAACATTATAAATGTCAACAAGCATTGATTATTTTGATTATATACGAATAAGTATAGCGTCTCCGGAAAGAATACTTCAATGGTCACACGGCGAAGTAACCAAACCGGAAACAATTAACTACCGTACTCTAAAACCTGAAAGAGATGGCTTATTCTGCGAAAGAATTTTCGGGCCAACAAAAGATTGGGAATGTTATTGCGGTAAGTACAAAAGAGTAAGACATAAGGGTATCATTTGCGAACGCTGTGGTGTTGAAGTTACTGATTCAAAAGTTAGACGTCACAGAATGGGTCACATTAAGCTTGCAGCTCCTGTTTCTCATATTTGGTTCTTAAAAGGTATTCCTTCATACTTAGGCTTACTTTTAGATATGACTTTGAAAGATCTAGAACAAGTTATCTATTTCAACAGCTATGTTGTAATTGATGGCGGAGATAGTGATTTCAGAAAATTACAATTATTATCAGAAGAAGAATATGAAGATTATATGGCTGAAAACGAAGAATCAACATTAAAAGTTGGTATCGGTGCTGAAGCTATCAAAGATCTTCTTGCTGAAATTGATACTAAAAAATTAGCTGAAGAAATTAGAGGCGAACTTGCTGGTAATGTAACTTCAGTTCAAAAGAAATCTAAATTAATTAAAAGATTAAGATTGTTGGATAACTTGATTTCATCAGAAACAAGCCCAACTTGGATGATTATGGATGTACTTCCTGTAACACCTCCAGATTTAAGACCTATGGTTCAATTGGATGGTGGTAGATTTGCTACATCTGACTTAAATGACTTATACAGACGTGTTATCAACAGAAACAACCGTTTACAAAGATTGTTAGAAATGGGTGCTCCTGAAATTATCGTTAGAAACGAAAAGAGAATGCTTCAAGAAGCAGTTGATGCTCTTATCGATAACGGTAGAAGAGGAAGAACAGTTGTTGGACCTAATAACAGAGCATTGAAATCATTATCTAATATCATTGAAGGTAAACAAGGTCGTTTCCGTCAAAACTTGTTAGGTAAACGTGTTGACTATTCAGGTCGTTCAGTTATCGTTGTTGGTCCATCTCTTTCATTGAACCAATGCGGTTTGCCAAAAGAAATGGCAATTGAATTGTTCAAACCATTTGTTGTTAACAAATTGATTGAACGCGGATATGTTCAAAACATTAAATCTGCTAAGAAGAAAATCGAACGTTCAGAAGCGATTGTTTGGGATATCTTAGAAGAGGTAATTGATGGACACCCTGTAATGTTGAACCGTGCTCCAACCCTTCACAGACTTGGTATTCAAGCATTTGAACCAAAATTGGTAGAAGGTCGTGCTATTCAACTTCACCCATTAGCATGTACAGCATTCAACGCTGACTTCGATGGTGACCAAATGGCTGTTCACGTTCCTTTATCAATTGAAGCTCAAGCAGAAGCAAGAATGTTGATGTTAGCGACTAACAACTTGTTAGCACCTGCTAACGGAAAACCAATTGTAACACCTTCTCAAGATATGGTTTTGGGTATGTACTATTTGACTACCTTGAAAGACCCATCTCAAGATGTTAAAGGTTACTTCTATAACTTCCAAGATGCTATTTCAGCTCTAGAAGTTGGGGTAATCAAACTTCACGACAGAATTGTTGTAAGAGATGAAAAAGGTGAAAAATTAGAAACAACAGTTGGTAGAATTATCTTTAACGAAGAAGTTAGAAAAGCACTTGTGTAAAAGATACTAAGCCTTAAAAATAGTAGGGCATAAAAAGTAAAAAGGAAATTAGAATGGAAAACACATATACACATAAAAAAACACCTGATTTCATTAACAAACAAATGGACAAAGGTTCATTAAAGAAATTGTTAGGTCAGATGTATTTGGAATACGGTGGTGCTAAAGCTGCATCGTTGGCAGATGCTTTAAAGCGTTTGGGTTACAAATATGCAACTGTTTCTGGTACTACAATTTCAATTGCTGACTTGTCAGTTCCATCAATTAAAAAAGATTTATTGAAATCAGCTGAAGATGAAATTGAAAAATCAACAAAAAGATACCTAAAAGGTGAAATTACAGAAGTTGAAAGATATACAAAGGTTATCGATACTTGGTCAGAAACAACAGCTAAATTAACAGAGCAAGTTGTTGAAAACTTTGATAAATTAAACCCAGTATATATGATGGCATTCTCTGGAGCCCGTGGTAACTTGTCACAGGTTTCACAGTTGGTTGGTATGAGAGGTTTGATGGCTGACGCACAAGGTCAAATCATCGACTTACCTATTAAATCAAACTTTAAAGAAGGTCTATCAGTTACTGAATACATTATTTCATCATACGGTGCTCGTAAAGGTCTTGTAGATACTGCGTTGAAAACAGCCGATTCTGGTTACTTAACAAGACGTTTGGTTGACGTAGCTCAAGACGTTATTATTAGAGCTGATGATTGTCATACTGATAAATATATCAACATGAAGCCTATTACTGATGGTGATGTTGTAATCGTTCCATTAATTGATAGATTATTAGGTAGAACAGTTGCTCAAGATATCGTTGATGCTGAAGGTAACGTTGTTGTACCTAACGGCAAAACAATGGACAGAGATGATATTAAAAAAATCTCAGGTTTAAATTTACAAGAATTAAGAGTTCGTTCAGGCTTAACTTGCGGTTTGGAATACGGTGTATGCCAAAAATGTTATGGTTGGGCAATGACAACTCAAAAACTTGTTGATATTGGTGAAGCTATTGGTATTATCGCAGCGCAATCAATCGGTGAACCTGGTACACAGTTGACAATGAGAACCTTCCACACAGGTGGTGCGGTTGGCGTTAAAGAAGCTAAGAAAGAAATCATTGCTCGTGAAGCTGGTACAGTTGTTTCAAAAATTAAAGCTAGAGAACTTAGAACTCGTCACGGTGATATCGTTCAAGTATCAATGTATGAAGCTGATATCGAAGTTAAAGGCGAAAAGAGAACAACTAAATATCATATCCCAGCTGGTGCTACATTGTTCATTACTGATGGACAAGAAGTTGCAAAAGGTTTCAAAATGGCAGAACACGCTCCATCTTCTCAAGGTGATAGCAGCCGTTTGACAGAAAAAGCAACAAAAGATATTACAACTGATATTAGTGGCGAAGTTGTTTTTGAAGACTTCAAAGCTGATGAAAAGAAAGATAGACAAGGCAACATCCTTAGAACTACAAATAAACAAGGTATTGTTTGGGTTCTAGGTGGTGATGTTTATACATTACCTGGTGGTTCAAAAGTTCTTGTAAAAGACGGTCAAAAAATTTCTAAAGGTGAAAAATTGGCTGAAACTTTAACAATTTGCGAACACGGTGGTGAAGTTAGAGTTGGTGATGATTTAGTTGTTGAAGAAGCTAAATTTGATGGCAAGAAGATTAAGAAAATTGTTCAAGGTAAAGAATTGACAATTGTAATTGCTTCTTTGCAACCAGAAAATGCTTCATTTGAACAAACTAAAAAAGAACAACTTTGGACAGTTGATTCAACTGGCGAAAAATATATCGTTAAAGCTCCTGTTGATACAACAGTTGAAAACGGTATGATTATCGCAGAGCTTATCGATGATGATTGTTCTGTTTCATCTTCTGGTGAAATCAGATACGTTGATGTAGAAGTTGACGATAACCAAATTATTACAAAACCTGGTAAGGTTGTATTTATTCCAGAAGAAGTTCACCAAATTAATAAAGATAGTACTTTGAAAATGGTAGAAAATGGTACAGCAGTTACAGCTGGTACTGAAATTGTTAAAGACGTTTATTGCCATATTGATGGTATTGTTGAATTCAAAGAATACAATGATGTAATTCATGAAATCACTGTTAGACCTGGTGAAGTTCACACATTGTCAAATATTTCTGAATTGAAAGTTGACGAAGGTGAAGTTGTTAAGAAAGGTACTTTAATTGCAGAAGGTGTAAAAGCAAAAGAAACTTCAATTGTTACAATTATGGATTCTGCTGCTGACGATCTTCCAATTGATGATTTGGACGAAGATGCTGATGCTTCATTAACAATTGATGAAGATTCAATTGCTAACCAACCTGTACAAATCTTAGTAAGACCAGTTCAAGTATTAGAAGTTAATCAAAAAGATGTATCAATTGCATTCAATACAACTGATGAGTTAATTGATATCGTTCCTGTAACTCAACTTCAATACAAAGACGGTGCAAGAGTAAGAAATGTTGACGGTGCTACAATCACAAGAACAAGCTTAGTTCTTCAAATGCAAGGTTACTTATCACACCTTAAAGGTATGGTAGAACTTGATTCTAACGGAAGTTTGAGAATCGTTGTATTAGAAAACTTAATTGTTCGTCGTGAAATGGAAGGTGCTGCAAATGCTGCTCTTCAAACTGAATTATTGGTAAAAGACGGTGAAACAATTGATCCAAGAACTCCAGTTGCAAAAACTCAAGTTCTTGCTATGAATGATGCTGTTGCTTCATTGAAAGGCGATAACGAAGATGTTAGAAGACTTTTATTAATCTCTGACTCTTGTGAAACAACTGTTGCTGTTAAAGGTAAAGCTGTTATCAAAAAAGGCGATTTTGTAAAAGCTGATAAAGTTTTAGCTGAAAGCGGTGAAACATCTCCTGTTTCTGGTCTAGTTACAGCTATTAACAAAGGTGAAATTTCAATCAGAAATGGTCGTCCTTACTTAATCAGCCCAGGTACAATGCTTCAAATCGATTCTGGTTCTTTGGTACTAAGAGGCGATTTGATTGCAACATTGGTATTCGAAAGAGAAAAAACAGGCGACATCGTTCAAGGTTTGCCTAAGGTTGAAGAACTTTTGGAAGGTAGAAAACCAAAAGATTGTGCAATCTTAGCTGAAAATGATGGAACTGCAAAAATTGAAATTGATGATGAAGGATTCCCAAGATTGTTCTTAGTTGACAACGAAGGTTCTTCAACAGAAATTAAATATGCAATTGATGCAAATGTAATCGTTTCAAACGGACAAAAAATCAAAAAAGGTCAGCCATTGACTTCTGGTCCTTTAAATCCACATGACGTTATGAGATTATCTGGACCTGAAGCAGCTCAACAATACTTGGTAGATGAAGTACAACGTGTATATCGTTCTCAAGGTGTTGAAATTGCTGATAAACACATTGAAATCATTGTTCGTCAAATGACTAAGAAAGTTAAAATTCTTGATGCAGGTGATACTAACTTGTTACCTGGAGAGTTGATTGAAATGCAAACATTTGAGAAAGAAAATAAAGCTGCAGAAGAAGCTGGTAATACTCCAGCAACTTGTGAATACATGTTGTTAGGTATTACAAAGGCATCTTTGAATACTGAATCATTCATCTCAGCTGCTTCATTCCAAGAAACAACAAGAATCTTGACAGAAGCTGCCGTTGAAGGTAAGAAAGACTTGTTAAGAGGTTTGAAAGAAAACGTTATTATCGGTCGTCTAATCCCAGCTGGTACTGGTTTCCATCATTTGATTAACGCAAATGAAGAACGTGATAGAGAAGAAAGAAAACGTGCAGTTGCTCAACGTAATCAAGCAAGAAAACCATCTGCAATTTTGGAAGAAATTGAAGGTATGTTTGGTGCTCCAGATTTCAACGTTGATGATGAACAACACTAATTTCTTTTAATTTATAAGTTAAGACAACTCCTTTAGATTTCTAAAGGAGTTGTTTTTTATATTGTCATTCTGAGAGATACGCAAAAAGAATTTGAATATAACGATACATATTTACCCGAAGAAGCTTATGAAAATTAGTCTTCCAAAGACCTCACAAACTAAACTTGAGTCATTTGGGGTTTAGTTCTAAATTTTGTCCATTCAAATAAATATATAAAAAGGTTCATGTTATTTACATGAACCTTTTTTAGTTTAAAATCTAAAATCTCTTTCTCCATGTTTGATTTTTTCGAGATTTTCTTCTACTGCACATTTTAATTTATTATTCCCAAGTGTTTTTAATTCTTTACCGATTAGTTCTTCTCCAACTTTTCGTGTTTCTGGTGAAGCATAATCTTCTAAGTATTCTTCAAGGGTCATAATTGCATTTGGATGACAGAAGTTGTGGATTTTTTGTTCTTTACAAATTTCCATAAATCTATCCCCAACACGACCTTCTCTATAACAAGCTGTGCAGAAACTTGGGACATAACCCAATTCCATAAGCCATTTAACAATTTCGTCTAAACTTCTTCTATCTTCAACGTCAAATTGTGATGTTTCTTCTTCGGATTCTTGTTCTGGGTGTGCATATCCTCCAACGCTTGTTTTGGATGCTCCACTGATTTGAGAAACCCCAAGATTTAAAACTCGTTCTCTACATTTTTGAGATTCTCTTGTAGAAATAATCATTCCTGTATATGGAACAGCAATTCTGATACAAGCAACGATTTTGGCGAAGATATCATCATCAATGCCGTTATCAAAAGTTGAAGGGTCGATGTCATCAGCTTTTCTAATTCTTGGAACTGAAATTGTATGCGGTCCAACGCCATAAACAGCTTCTAAGTGTTCTGCGTGCATTAAAAGAGCAGAAAATTCATATTTATATGATTCTAGTCCAAATAATACACCAAGCCCAACATCATCAATTCCGCCTTGCATAGCTCTATCCATTGCTTCTGTGTGGTATGCGTAATTGTGTTTTGGTCCTGTTGGGTGAAGTTCTTCGTATGATTTTTTGTTATATGTTTCTTGGAATAGAATATATGTTCCAATACCAGCTTCTTTCAATTTTTTATAATTTTCAACCGTTGTAGCAGCAATATTAACGTTTGCTCGTCTAATTGAACCGTTTTTGTGATGTACAGAATAAATTGTTTTGAGTGATTCTAAAACGTATTCTATTGGGTTATTTACAGGGTCTTCGCCTGTTTCTATTGCTAGACGTTTATGTCCCATATCTTGGAGTGCAATTACTTCTTCTTTAATCTCTTCTTGGGTCATTTTTTTTCTAGTAATATGTTTGTTTTTTGCGTGATATGGGCAATAAACGCACCCATTTACACAATAATTGGATAAATATAATGGTGCAAATAGTACAATTCTGTTACCGTAATAATCTTGTTTGATTTTTTTTGCAAGTTCAAATATTTCTTGATTTTTTTCTTCATTATCACAATCCAACAAAACTGAGGCTTCTCTGTGAGTTAAGCCCTTTCCAAGTTTTGCTTTTTCTAAAATTTTATCAATAAGTTCAATATTATTTTTGTTATTTTTAGCATATTCAAGTGTTGCTAAAACTTCTTCATTTGCTATAAATTCTTCGGCTTTTGTGGATTTCGGATTATACATAATTTTTCTCCCTTATATCCATAATAAAACTTTAAAGGAAAATGTAAAGCAAGGAGAACTTATCGACTTGTGCATACAAGCAATTTTTTAACAAAAATATCCTTTATACAGATGTTATTTATAATTGGGATATATATTATAATAAAATGATGGATAACAACAATAAAATAGAGATTAAACATTCTGCATTTATAATTTTACCAATTATAGCTCTTATTATTTCTGTTATAGGTGAGCTTCTTTGTTTCCTTGAAGGGATTCCTTTAAGTGGTAGAAGTTGGATGCCCGTTTTTTGGTTAATTACTATTTTGGCTATTCCAGTAATAGCTATTATTTTCTTTGTTGTAGGATTAATTTTTTCTCTAATAGTTGATAAAATTTGCAAACCAAAGTTCTTTATAAATAAATTTTGGCTACCTATTTTAGTAATAGTGTTATCTACCCCCTTTTGGACTCCTTTTATTATTTCTCCAGTATTATATTCCCTCGGAGGGCAAATAAATACTTATATGGAAGAACAGAAATATTCTCGTCCAACTGAAGTTGCACCACAAGAACATATCCGCCCTAAAAGAGAATATTACTGTGAATCAAAAGTTACACAAGATGGTATTGTGAAATTTTGTGTAGGTGACCCAGAAAATCAATAGTGAAATAATAAAATATTTTACAAATAATCCACAGGGAATTTAAATATATTCCCTGTGGATTTATAATTCTATTGAATAAAGCTTGCATTGTGCAAAGCTCTACAAATTTTATTTATTTAATTGTTTTTTTACCCAGTTTTCAAGAATTTTTAACGGAGAACGAGTTATTGCTAAAGCCCAAGCTGGAAGGTCTTTAGTTACAATCGTTCCTGCTCCAACATTTGTTCCTTCTTCTACTGTTACTGGTGCAACAAGTACTGAATTTGAGCCAATTTTTACATTATCTTTTAAGATGGTTTTTGATTTTTCTTTTGTTAGCGGATTGTAATTGGCTGTAATTGTTCCAGCTCCAATATTTACGTGTTCTCCAAGTTCAGAATCTCCAATGTAAGAAAGATGTCCCACATTTGTATTAGAAGAGATTTTTGATTTTTTTACTTCTACAAAATTTCCGACTTTTACATTGTCACAAACTTCAACTCCACCTCTCAAGTGAGCACAAGGTCCGATTTTACAGCTTTTACCAATTTTATTTTCGCCTTCAATGTATGTAAATGGATAAATAATTGTATCTTGTCCAATTTCTGTATCTTCGCTAATCCAAGTCGAATCTGGATCAACAATTGTAACCCCATTTTCCATATATTTTTCTAGGTTTCTTTTATTCATCATTTTAGCTGCTTGAGCAAGGTTTAATCTCGAATTGATTCCATAAATTTCATCGCTATTGTCTAGAATATATGCGTTAACGTTCAAATGTTGAGCTTTGCCCCAAGCAATAATATCTGTAAGATAGTATTCTCCTTGTGCATTATTGCTTTTAAGTTGGGAGAATGCAGATTTTATTTTTCCCCAGTTCAAACAATAGATACCTGCGTTAACTTCTTTAACTGCTTTTTGTTCTCGTGTTGCATCTTTTTCTTCAACAATACATTCTAGCGAATTATCAGCTTCTCTAATTATTCTTCCATAGTTTGTTGGGTTTTCGAATATAGTACTCATTACAGTAATGTCAGAATTGTTTGATTGGTGAAATTCTACAAATTTCTTTAATGTATCTTCTTTAACGAGCGGAGTGTCGCCACAAAGAATTATTACTAAACCGTCGAAGTTTTCTAATTCTGGACAAACCATTGATACAGCGTGACCTGTTCCTAATTGTGGGGATTGTAGAACAGTTTTTGCGTTTGTGTAATTTGTTTTTACAAATTCTTCAACTTCTTCTGCGTGGTGCCCAACAATTACAAATTCTTCTGATACAAAGTTTTTAACATTATCAAGTACATATCCCAAAAGTGTTTTCCCTAGTATTTGGTGTAAAACTTTTGGTGTGGTTTCGGATTTCATTCTTGTTCCTTTTCCTGCGGCAAGAATAACTGCTTTTATATCTGTCATTTTATATGTCTCCATTTATTATTCTCTTATATGTTTAATATCTCGCAAATAAATCTCTTATGCAATAATATCGCATTTAATGTTCTGTGGAAAATTTAATTCTTTATTTAAATCAGTATTTGTTTTATAGATATTCAATTTTTTTATTTGGAAGTTTGAAACAAAAATATTATCTGAAACGCAAGTTAGCATATATTCATTTTCTAAAATTTCAGAAAAAAGAGATTTAATGTTACTATTCCCTAGTTTAATTTCCGCTTCACGTCCAGTCCAAAATCTGTAGAATTCTTGAACCGTTGGGTTTGTTGTTTTATTTCCATACCTATTTAAGATTTGTTTGAAGTTTTTATGCTTATCCATATATTCAACATCTGCACCAATATTGCTATTGTTGAATACTACAAGAACAATGTCGTTAGAGTGCGAAATACTAAAGTGTAGTTTTGTAAACTTGAAAAACGGTTTTTTATTTTTGAGTTCAATTTCTGTATTTTCAATATCGTAGATGTGTTTTGCAATAAATTTAGTTAGAAAAAGTCCCAAAAGGTGTTCTTCTTCCTTTTCTTTGGAATTGAATTCTCTATTGTCGGAAAAGGTTTGTAATGTTTTGTAATCAATATTTTCCAAGAATTCACTTTTTTTTAAATAAAAAATATCCATAATAATTCCCATTATAAAATGACGCTATCAACTAATGGTTTTGCAATCAAAAGTGCATTATTGACCACATTTGGATTTGTCCAAAAATCGGGTCTTTCTATATACTTTCTAACAATTTTTCTTGCATATGAGCCTATTGCAATTCCGTTGTATGAAATTTCACACATTTTTGCTAGTTCTGATGTTTTTCCATTTGTGCCACCAGAAAGGATTAAATATACCGGAAGTTTTTCATTTTGAACAATTTCTGCCGTTGCAATTGCTTGAAGCGTTGATTTATAGTTGTCATCTCCTCCACTCATTGGAAATCCGTCAGCTTGGATAATAGTCGTATATGGTTCTCTATTGACGGTCATGTTTTTAATTCTTTCAACAAGTGCTTCATCACTTAATTTCCCTCGACTCGTGCAAATGCTTAGTAATCCTTCATAATTTTCATTGAGATATTCCCATTTTGTATATATCTCTTTTTCGTCAAGTCCCATTGCATGGAATTCAATGCAATCAATCCCTTTTTCAACAATTGGTGGTAGGATTTCTTTTAAGTCTTTTTCTTCAGAAATGTATGATATTGCAGCTCTTGAACATACTTTCCAGCATTTTCCACAGCCAATACATTTCTCTTTTTTTACTTTAGCGTAATGAATGGCTTTTTGTGGGCAAATTTCTTCGCAAGCTCCGCAGTTTACGCATCTTTCGTAGTCAATTACTGCTTTTTTCACATGAGGATCATTTTTAATTCCTACGCTAACGCATAAATAAGCATCATATACTTTTGCCATATCAAGTGCTTCTCTTGCGGATTTAATTACACTTTCATTTGCAGATAAGTCAAAAAATCTGCAACCCGCAATTGCATAAATATATACTAGCCGTTTAATTTCTTCAATATCTTCATTGCCAGCTCCACAAACTAACTTAAAACAATGTTTTGTTTCTAGTAATTCTTTTAGCATTATTATTTCACCATGTAGTTATAAATAAGTTCAGATGCGTGAACGATAAAATCTTTTCCTTCGATTGCATTATGAGGTCTATTTGCTAGGATTACAACGATATATTTTTTACCGTTTGGAGCAATTACAATTCCGGCATCTCCCAGCATTGTGCCAATATCACCAGTTTTGTGTAGAAATACTGCTCCTGGTCCCAAACCAGCGTGTATTAATCTATTATTATGAACATGCCCCATATAGTTTAAAATTTTAGCCCTTGATTCTTGGTTTAAGAATTTGTCATTTTCGTCAATATTATAAAGCATTCTACCCATTTCACGGGCTGTGGTGTGGTTAGTTCCTGCATAATCAGGCAACCAAGTTTGTACTTCTGTGTTTTTTAGTCCCCAATCTCTGATAGCTTGGTTTACATCGGTCATAGAACCTACTCTGGTCATTAGCATGTTTGTTGCAGAGTTGTCAGATTCTGTTATCATAAGTTCTGCAAGTTTATCGATTGTGTATTCTGACATTGCAGCTTTGAATTGCAAGCTACCTGAACCTTCTGTTCTAAAGTACTCCGTTAATGGCATTGTTTCTTCTAATGAAACTTGTCCTGCTTCAATTGATTTGAATAAATCTATAAGTACAGGAATTTTGATAATACTTGCAGTTGCATAAACTTTTGAAGCATTAATGTCAACATAATTCCCAGTTTCATAATCCCAAACATATACAGATGGTTGAATTGTTGGGTATTGTGCCATAAGGTTTGTCAATTCACTCTGTAGTACTGGCATATTAACATTTTCTTTTACTGGAATCATTTGGGCATTTTTTTCGCTTGCGGCAAATCGGAAATCTCTATTTCCCATAGACCAAGCATTTGAAAGATAGTTATGTGTTGGGAAGCTTAAGTCCTTCAAATCTGTTTGAATGTTTTTATATGGGGTAGGTGCAAACATTGCTTTTGTAATGTTGTTGAACGAAAAAGGCATAACACAAGCAATCAAAAACAACACAATTAACCCAGATATCATACTTTGTGCAAAAGTTTTTCGTTTTCGAGGACGTCTGTTGTGTCTATTTTCTTCTCTTAAGTGTTTGTAGCGTTCATTATATTCAGCTTGCGATGGTCTTCTATAAGAAGAACGATTGTATGAGTAGCTGTCAAACTGTGAGTGTGAGTAACTTAATATTTCCGATGTTTGACCATCTCTATTGTTGTATGCTCTTGCTATTTTCGGCATTAAACCTAATTCCTCCCCAGTATCACTTCTATTTTACCCTAAGCATATGTTCAGGGCAAGTAATTTACATTTATTGTAAATGTAAACAAATGTTACAAATTGATGCTTTTGTGAAATTGGGCTTTTTTAAAATACTTTATATTAGTGAGAGCGATAAAAATATTAAATAAGGAGACGAGATATGGCATTTTTAGCATTAGCAAGTCAAAAGAGTTTATTGACATTACAAAAAAACTTTTTACAATTTCAACAAGTTGGTATTCAAAATCAAATTCAATTAGCAGAATCACAAATGAGTGCAATTCAAAAAAGTTATGGCAATAAAGATTATCAAGATGACGCTGATTACATTTATTATGAACAACTAGATGAACAATTAGGTTCAGAAAAAGATTTATTAGATTCTCAAATAACAGAGATAGATAGCCAAATTTCTTCAATGAAGACACTTGTTCAAAACAATATCAAATCAAGTTGTACATTGAACTTATCAGGTGGCAACTAGTAGATAGTTGTTATAGAGAATTCTTTTCAAAAAGTTCCACGGTGTTGAGCATTAGTGATGCAATTGTCATTGGTCCGACACCTCCAGGAACAGGTGATATGAAAGATGCAATTTTTGAGGCACTCTCGAAATCTACGTCTCCTCGGGTTTTCCCGTTTTCATCCTTAAAAATTCCGACATCTACAATCACACAATTAGTTTTTAACATTTCCCCTTCTATAATATTTTTCCCCACTGCAGAAACTAACACATCTGCAGTTTTTGTTATTAATGCAAGATTTTTTGTATGACTGTGACAAACTGTTACAGTTGCATTTCTATTTAACATCATCTGTGAAAGAGGTCGTCCAACAATATTTGAGCGTCCGACAATTACAACATGTTTACCATCAAGATTGATATTATATTCATCTAATAATAGTAAAATACCCTTTGGTGTGCATGGATATACTGTTGGAGTTTCTCCAGAAAAAAGTTTTCCAAAGTTGTATGGTGTAAACCCGTCGACATCTTTTGATGGTGTGATCTTATTCATTATATTTTCTTTTGAGATATGTTTTGGTAATGGTAATTGAACGAGAATTGCAGTTACATTTTTGTCGTTGTTAAGTTCTTCGATTTTGTCCAAAAGTTCTGCTTCTGTGATGTTTGCAGGGTAATTTATAACTTCTGAATGTATTCCAATTTTCTCTGCCATTTTCTTTTTGTTGTTTACATAAATTTTGCTTGCAGGGTTTTCTCCAACCAAAATAACAACAAGAGTTGGTTTTTCATCAAAAGTATCAACTTTTGCTTTTAAATTTTCAATTATTTTGTCTCGTAATTTTTTTCCATCTAATATTGTTGTCATTTGTTCTCACTATCTATTGTTTTGCTTGGGGTAAATTTAATCTAAAATAAAATTCTTTAATGGCATTTTGTACTGCTTTTGAATCTCTTGTCATTGGGTTGTTTTTTAGTTCTTTATCAAAAGGGATAACTCCAAGAACATCAAGAGAATATTTATTTAAAAGTTCGTAAACAGATGATAGATTGTCGTTATCAACTTTATTGATTACTACCCCTAATTGGTTTCCTGCTGCGTATTTTGCACTAAATTCTTCAATTCGTTTTGCTAGGTGTGCAGATTCTTCTGATGGTTTTGCAATGATAATTGTACAATCCATTTCTGTATCTACTAGTTGGTTTAGGTATTTCAAGTCAAATTCGCAATCAAAGATTACAATATCATATCGATTAATTAGTTTATATACAGCATCGTTTATTTGTTTTGTAATTGGGCATCTGCAGTCTTTTGAACCTACAAACCAAGAAACTATAATATCTACATTATCACTGAGCGGAACAAGAATATCTTCCATTGCCCACTCAATATATTCTTGTTTGGTCATATCTTCGGGAATTCCTGTTTTGTATTCGTGTTTTCCACTTCTGATACCGTAAATTGTGTTTCTAATATCTAATCCGAAACTATGCCCTAACTCTCCTGTTAAATCGTTGTCAAATAATAAAATTGATTTTTCTGGAAACAATTCCTTAAAAAGTTCTAAAAATGCTTTTACAATTGTTGTTTTTCCGTTTCCACTTTTTCCTGTGATAGCTAATTTAACAGTCAAATCTATAACCTCGCTTTTAATTCTTTTGATAATTCTGATACCAAGTCCATTGCTCGTTCTGCATTTTCAATGCTTAGTGACCCTGCTCCGCAAGAAGATGTAATAAGAGAATTATCTATTATAAGTTTCTCATCAATCCTTTTATTAGTCAAATATTTTACGGCTTGCTCAAATTTTTCAATTAAATTTTTGAGAGTTGTACCACTTAGAGCATCAACGTCAAGAGTTGGTATAAGCCCCCATGCAATTTTACCGCCTGAAAGAAGATGATTTTCTATCATCTTATAATAAATGCTAAAATTTTCAGCAAACGTGTATGCATCTGGATTGAGTAATTCGATTTTTGCTTTCATTGGGATGGACCAGTCGCATTTCCCACAGCAATGAATGGCACTTATTCCACCATTCGCTTTTATAATATCTGAAATTTCTTTAAGCATTTGAATTACTTCTGCTTCGGAGATTGTCATATATGCCGAAGTTCCTAATTGCGAAATTGATGGCTCATCCATAAAAATAATTGGTGTTGTATCTGGATTAGCTTTCTTAATTCTTTTTATTTGCCACAAAGCTTTCAAGCTCAACAGTTTTACAATAATATCTTTTAATGTTTCATCATATATTACTGCTTTGCCATTGTTGTCTTGTAGAGTTGTTGCAAGTGTAAAAGGACCTACGATTTGTCCTTTTGCAAATTGAGGTTTAGTCGTTTTTATAATATTTTCAAATTCTTCAAATGATGAGGAAAAATCTTTTGAAATTCCATAGTGTTCAAGGATTTCAGCGTTGTTTTCTGAAGTTATTTTCTCGTAATCTGTGAAGAATGTTTCTAAATCTTCGAAAAATTCTTCACTGTCTGAGTCGATGGTAAAATTTTCCAGTTTAGATGGCAAAAACGAAGGCAATCCCTCCAGAAATTGGATAATCATGTCTTCGTTTTTGTTGATATTTTTTAATTGTGGAAAAAATGGGATTTGTGGAAAATCTTTTTTTACCACATTCATTGCTTTTGTTAAATCGTTGTGTGGAAGTGAACCAATTGCTAATGCTTGTAACTTAAGATTTGAATATTGATTCATTCACACATCCTTTCAGCTTGTGAAACTATTCAGCTGTTTCTTCAGTTTCTTCGATTGATTCTTTAACAACTTCAGAAGCTGAAACTGAGATGTTTAATTCACATTTAACTTTTGAAGTTAATTTGATTAACATTACATAGTTACCGATTTTGTTGATTGGAGCGTTCAAAGAAACAGCTTTTCTATCAACTTCGATACCAGCTTGAGCAGCTAATTCTTCAGTTAATTTTTTAGTTGTAATTGTACCGAACAATTTACCAGATTCACCAGCTTTTGCAGACAATTCTAATTTTCCAAATTTTTCGATTGCTGCAGCTTTTTCTAAAGCTTCTTGGTGTAATTTTTCTTGTTTAGCTTTGATTCTAGCAATATTTTTTTCTCTGTTTTCTAAAGCTCCTGCAGTAGCAACTTCAGCAGCTCCTTGAGGTAATAAGAAGTTTCTTGCGTAACCATCTTTAACGTTAACGATATCGCCAGCTTCACCTAAGTTTTGAATTTCTTTTTTTAATATAACTTGCATAATAAAATTCTCCTTTTATGTTTCTGTTTCTGCATGTAGCCCTAATGTATAACAAACATAATAATTTGTCGATAGTTTTTATAATTTTGTTAAGTAATACCGCAAAAAAAAGGCAATCGAGTTACGATTGCCGAAATTATAAACTATCTCTCTTCTCATACTAAAAATGTTTATTGTAGAGATGTTCTCCACAATGAATCATTAAATTTGCTTTGTTGTGCTGATGTATCAGCAGATAATGTTACGTTGCTTGGAGCAAAAACAAATACTAAATCTCCAACTTTTTTAGGATTTCCGTTAAGAGCTTGAGAAGCACCACAAACGAAATCAATAGTTCTTTGAGATTGTTCTTTGTCCAATAAGTGAAGGTTTAACATAACGATTTTTCTATCTTTAAGGTGTTGAACGATAGCGGCAGCATCATCGAAAGAACGAGGTTCAACAACTACAACTTCACTTCCACCTCTGTTAATGCTTGGGTGGTTGATAATTTTTGATTCTTGACGTTTTTCCATCATTGGAACTGGAGTGAATGATGGAGCTGGTTCTCTTAATGCGTTTCCATCTTCAACGTAATCGTAATCATTATCATCATAATCTTCATCATTTATATCATCAAATGGATTTTCTCCACGGAAACCATCCATTACGAAATCTACTACTTTTTTGAAACTATCTGCTATTGCTGCCACCGATTTTTCCTCCGTCTGTTATCTAAATAATTTTCTACCTATCCTTAACATTGTCGAACCTGTTTGAGCTGCGATTTTATAATCTTGGCTCATTCCCATTGAAATTTCTCTTAAATTGCAATTGAATTCTTTTTCTAAATCATCCCTAATTTGAACAATTTCTGAAAATAACCTTCTAATCTCTTCTTCTGCTATCCCTAAAGGTGCCATGTTCATAACCCCAACTATTTCAATCCCCTTGAGGTTTTTCATTTCTTCAAAATTTTCAAATATCCCCTCTTTTGAAAATCCAAACTTTTGTTCTTCTCCTGCGTTGTTTACTTCAATAAGTACTTTTTGAACTTTGCCAATTTGTTCAGCGTGTTCAGAAATACATTGTGCAAGCTTAACTGTATCCACAGAATGAATGTAATCAAAAGTTTTGATGGCGTGTTTAACTTTGTTTGTCTGTAAGTGTCCGATAAGATGGAATGTAGAATTCTTTCTTACTTCTTCTGGCAGACTTTCTATTTTTGCCGAAGCTTCAATTACTCTCGATTCTCCAAAGTCCCTCAATCCCGCATTATATGCTGAAATCATTGCTTCTTTGTCAAAATACTTTGTAACTGCAATTATTTTAGGTTTACAAGGTGCGATTTCTTCTTGTATCTGCAAAAGATTATTTTTTACTGTCTCAAACATCAATCATTCACCTCTACAAGAAAGTAGCTCCATTCGTGAGCATACTTTAATTGTACTCTATCTTTTAGTGATGTCCAAAATATTTGTTCAATATGATTTTCACTAATATCCAATATGGCGGAAATCATGTCAGGGTCATGATTTCCGCCTACTTATGTTGGTTAATATGTGACTTTACATATCTTAATAATATAAAATATCAATCCATTGGAAAACCGTACAAATTCTGGAAGGCATGCCTTTTATCAATCTTTGCATCAACTTATTGATGGATACACTATTTGGATGATATTTTTTCAGTATTTTTACAAAAAGTTACAGTTGGTGTTATTTTTTCTGAAAAGCTTGTATATTCTTTGCTTTGGGTGATTTAATCAGTATTTTATTCTTTCCAAATTGTAAGATGTTGTATTGAACAAAAAATCCGACCTCAAAAAGAGGTCGGATTTGTCAAAATAATTCTATTTTATTATTAACCTTCGATTAGCATACTAGCACCAATTACACCTGCACTATTACCTAATTGAGCTGGAACAATTTCAACAGCATTACCGGCAACAAGCATTGCTCTTTCTTTAATAGTTTTTCTGATTGGTGCAAGTAATAATTCTCCTGATTCTGCTACTCCACCACCAATAATAACTTTTTCTGGATTAAGAAGGTTAATAACGCTTGTTAGGCCAATTCCGATATATTCTCCTACGATTTCAAAAATTCTTTTTGCAACAGGATCTCCTTCTTCTGCTGCTTTAGCTACCATGTATGGCGTAATTTCTCCGCCTTCTGCGGCTGCCATTTCTCTGAATTTAGTTGACTTCCCACCCTTAATATATTCTTGAGCCATTGCTACAATTGCAGGACCTGAAGCGAATGCTTCTAAACATCCAGTATCTCCGCAACCACAAATTGGCCCTCCATTCATTTGTAATTTGATATGTCCAAGTTCTCCAGCTGCATTAGTTGCGCCTCGAACAACTTTACCATTAATAACTATGCCAGAACCGATACCTGTTCCAACGGTAATGCAGATAAAGTTTTCACATCCTTTACCGGCTCCGAATTTCAATTCTCCAAGAGCTGCACATCTAACGTCATTGTCTATTCTTGTTGGAATATGGAATTCATCTTCAATCATTTGGGCAATAGGAACATTTACCCATCCAGGAATATTTGGAGCTAATTTTACAACACCAGTTTTGCAATCAACTTGTCCAGGGAAGTCAAAACCAATTCCTTCAATGTCTGAAGTGGTTGTGTTAGTTTCTTTCATTAAATCACGGATTGCTTGCTTGATGTTGTTTACAGTATATTCATAACCCATTTTTGCGTATGTTGGAACGCTATTTGAGTATATAATTTTCCCATTGTCGTCAACCAAGGCGATTTTTACGTTTGTTCCGCCGACGTCGATACCAATTCTTTTTGCCATTTTTCTCTCCTTATTTCCTGTATTAATCATTACAAACTATATTGCTATCTCTCAATCATAACTCAAATTCAGTATTTTAAAAATTGTAAACTTTTGTAAAATATGCTAGAGAAAATACTAAAGTTTTAAGGTTTAAACGCCGATATAGACCATGATAGCACTAAAGTTACGAGATGATGAAAGGAAAACAATGGGATTATCTGCAGCACAAGCTAGATTATTAACCATCACAGCGAGAAAGTCTGACTGTGAATTCCAATCAATGAGCTTATCTCATCAAAAGATTGCTCTATCTCGTGATATGGAAAGAATTTCTTCTGAATATCAAAACAGTTTGAATAATACAAAACTTGTTTATGATTATACAGGTTCTAATACAAGCAATATGGATGTGTCCTATGGTTTGTTAATGACACCTTCTATTTACAATGATTACTATCCAAAATTAGTCACCGATGCAAAAAATAGAGTTGTATTAAATTCTAGTTATGCAGCAGCAGCAAGAGCTGCAGGTATTCCGGCTGAAGGTTTGACTGGAACACCTTCTTCTGATGTTCGTAATAAATTTATTGAAGCATTAGCAGCAAATGATGTTATTACCCCTGCAAAAGCTACAACTATTCAAGGTACAACTTATGGAAATACTATTGGTTTAGGTTCTACAAAGAATGTTACGGTTTCAACTTCTGATTGCTCTTATGAAGAAGTTCTTGAATTAATCAAAGCTAAGACTTCTTCTACCAGTGATTATGGAATGAGTATGGGTTCTTCTCTTGATAACAATGCTAGTTTGAATTTATATGGCAAAACAGACGCTACCCGTTATGAACATTTTGTTGGTTATAAAAGTGATGGTTCAAAGGTTACTGATTATGTTCAATCTGGTGCTGGTGGATCATTAACATTGTATGATTTGTTAACTTCTGATACTAACTATGTTTTAGCGTATGAATCAGAAAGAGCTGAAAAAACTCCATTACCTACAACTGCAGTTTTGCAAGAAAAAATTGTTGGAACGAGTGAAAATGACAGTTCATTCTTGAATTGGTTGGTTGATCAGTTCAAAACTATTTTTGGTGGATCTGCAGCTAATGATTCCGCACTTCAATTTGCATACAATACTGTTTATGATTTAGTTTACCCTAATAGTAATGTTCAAGATTATGCAGATATGATGATTAATGCTCGTCAAGGCAAAAACCAACATGAAACAAGAAAAGTTACTCTTACTGGTTGTACTCCGGCTGGTGGTGATAAAACCTATGGTCAAGTAATGGCAGAAGTTGGTACTCAATTATATTGGAAATGCGACAAGGGTTATGATGAACGTATCCAAAGAGATGCCAAAGATTATATTGGTTTTGTATATTCTGCAGATGCTAAAAAACGCCACGGTGATGATGGACACAGAGCTTCATCAGAAGTTGCAATCAGTTTAACAAACTTAACTGAAGTATTTATGACTGCTTTTGTTCAATATCAACAAGGTTTGGATGGATCAGGCTATAGTTACAATAAAGGTAAAGTTACAGATGCTAATTTGTATGATGACAAAGTAAATTCTTATACTTTTACTGTTGTAAATGGTACAGAGGTAACAGATGAAAATGAATCATTGGAAGCTGGTTTTTATGATGCATTGTTTAACAAAATTTGTATGAATGGCTGGGCTGAAAATGATATGATTGATGATACTTCTTACTTACAAGAGATGATGAAGAGCGGAATGGTTTATTTGTCTTCAATTTCTACAGATGGTAACTATTATCAAGGAAGTTACTCCACCGATACGAACATTTCAGAAGTAGCTGATACTGAAGCTATTGCTCAAGCTGAAGCTAAATATAATACTGAAAAAGCTAAGATTGAAAACAAAGAAGATACAATTGATTTGAAGATGAAAAATCTTGATACAGAAATTTCTTCTTTGACAACTGAATATGATTCAACAAAACAAATTATTACCAAGTCAATTGAAAAATCGTTCAAGCGATATGATGCCTAGATAAGTTAAATTTTACTTAGCTCGTTGGAAAAATCCTGCAAGTTCTTTGTGTGGAATTGTTTTAGCTATTGGTCTTCCATGCGGGCATGTATAAGGCATCTTTGTTGTTCTCCATTTTTTGATAATGTCTTCCATTTGCCAAATAGAGAGTTTTGTATTCGCTTTTACAGATGCTTTGCAGGATGTTGTGATGAGAATTCTTTCCTCAAGGTTATCAATATCTCCTTCTATATTTTGCAAAATATCTGCAATGATGTCTTTGGGGTTAGCTTTTGATAATAATTGCGGAATTTTACGGAAAATTAGTTCTGTATCGTTAAGAAACTCAATTCCATATCCGAATTTTTCAAATTTTTCAATATTTTCTTTAATAAGTTCAGCTTCTGTTGAAGAAACGGAGATAACATCAGAAACAAAAAGCATTTGAGAAATAATATTTTTTTCAGATTTTAATTTTTCGTATATATATCTCTCTTGAGCTATGTGTTGGTCAACAATTTCTAATCCTTCTTCTGTGTCAATTAAAATATATGTATCGTGATATTGACCTATAATTTTGTCTGATGGTTCAATTGTAGCAGTTGTTTGAGGTGAAAATATTTGTTTTTGTTGTACAAATGTTTGTTCTTGGCGGTGTTGAGTAGCAAATTGTTGAGATTCTTCAATTTGTTTCATTCCTAAATCAGAAACGTACATTGTATCTTCTTTTTCATCTACATAAACTTCTTTTGCTTGTGGCGTAAAATTTACAATGGTATCGTTTGGTTGTTCATATCTTTCAAAAGAAGAATAATGTGCTTCTTCTCTAGGTTTTTCTTTGTAATTTGAAAGACCAGCTTCAACGGCTGAATATATAAAATTGAAAATTTGGTTCGGATTTTTGTACCTAACTTCTTTTTTCGTTGGATGGACATTTACATCTACATCATGTGGCGGAATCTCTAGATTTAAAACAACAAATGGATATTTGTTATTTGCTGTTAGATTTTTATAAACCATATCTATAGATTTTTGAAAAATCGGACATTTAACGCTTCTAGAATTTATGTATAAGTGGTAACTTTTCTTGCTAGAACGGGTATAATCTGGAGTGCTTACAAATCCGCTAATTTTTAGTCCAGAAATCGCATCTGTTTTTAAAACTTCTTTCAAACTGTTAGTAACGTCTGATGAGTAAACCTCTTTAATTGTTTGAGTAAGATTATTTTGACCAGTGGTTTTTAGAACAGTTTTCCCGAATTTTTTTAGTTCAATTGAAACTTCTGGATGAGAAAGTGCAATGGCTTGAACAATTTCTTGAATGTAAGAAAATTCAGTGTTTGAACTCTTCAAAAACTTTAAGCGGACTGGAACATTGTAAAATAAATCCTTTATATCCATAATTGTTCCAACTGCACAACCTGTTTCAACTTGTTTAACTTCGGAATTTTCACAAGATACTTTTGTCCCTGTTTCAAAATCTTTTGTTCTTGTTATACAAGTTAATTTTGCAATAGAAATTATACTTGCAAGAGCTTCTCCTCTAAAGCCAAGAGTATGAATATCAAATAAATCATCATCTTCTTTAATCTTGCTTGTTGCGTGTTTTGAAAAAGCAAGTAAAATGTCGTCTGGATGAATTCCACAACCGTTATCTGCAACACGTATATCCCTGCATTCATTGGTAATTTCTATGCTTACTCTTGTTGCTCCTGCATCCACAGAATTCTCTACCAATTCTTTTACAACTGATGCCGGACGCTCAATTACTTCACCTGCTGCAATCTGGTTAATTAAATGTTTTGATAATTGTCTTATTCTTGCCATTACTCTGCTTCTTGTTTCCCTCAATCCACAATCTCAATCTACATCAAACACAAAATCATCTAAATGTTTGATTACAAATTTGAAACAATTTAATAATATTGGAATGTAAAAGAAGACTTGGATAATTATATGGGGGACATTTTGGTTAGAAAAGCTTTATCAAATTTAAAATTACAGCCAACGAAAAAGGCAGACTTGCAGATTGTAAAACAACCTGACGTAAAGACTACCAAATATAGCGATATAAATTTAAAAAGATGGAGAGATTATGCTCATATTTTGACTGGAACTCTATGGCAATTCCCTTCAAGATTGAGAGAACATGGGCATTCTAACGAATATCACGGAAATTATATCCCTCAAATTGCTCAACAAATGTATGAAAGATATACAAAAAAGAATGACGTAGTTCTTGATTTGTTCTTTGGTTCTGGAACTTCTGGTATCGAGGCAATAAATATGAATAGACGTTGTATTGGTGTGGAATTAAAAGATGAATTAGCAGAAAGCGTTTCAGAAAAATTTACTCCAAAACAACTTGTAACAGATGTGAATATTATTTGTGCTGATTCTACAAGTGAATTAGCTGTTGAAAAAGTTAAGGCAAGACTTGACATTATGGGCGAAGAAAAGGCTCAATTCTTGATGCTTCATCCTCCATATGATGATATTATCAAATTCTCAGATAAAAAAGAAGATTTGTCTAATTGTGCAACAACAGAAGAATTTTATGACATGTTCGAAAAAGTTGCAAAAAACGGTTATGATTTATTAGAAAAAGGTCGTTTTGCTTGCTTGATTATTGGAGATAGCTATAAAAATTCTGAAGTTCAACCTTTGGGGTTTGAATGTATGAACAGAATGAGAAAATTAGGTTTTATTCTAAAATCAACTATTGTTAAAGATATTCAAGGAAATGAAAGAGGAAAGGGTAGAACTGCTAACTTGTGGCGTTATAGAGCTTTAGCTGGTGGTTTTAGTATTTTTACTCACGAATATATTTTCGTATTCCAAAAACCATAATAAAGTCTATAGGTTGATTATATAAGGATATTAAAAAAGCGATAGGATTTATTGAAAACCCTATCGCTTTTCATATCTAAATAAACCTAAATTCTGTTATGCCATACTCCACCTTGACGGTCAACGAATGCATCATAACATGACCAAATTCTAAAAACTCCAGTCAAACCTAAGATTGCGTGAGTTGCATTTTTGCTGTAACTTTGGTCGTTTACTGCTTGACCAAGTCCTGGCCAAATAAGTAATGATAATGCTGCCGCACCAACTGATCTTCCACTTACTTGTCCATTTGTTCCATGTGTACCTGCCATTACAGGAAGTGGCATTGCAAGCATTGATAATACAATTGTTGATAATAATAATTTTTTCATATTTCCCCCTTATTCTAAATTATAATTAAACGTGAATGAAACCTCTATCAAATCTTTTTTGCATTTTTTAGGCAATGGTTGTAGTGGTGAAGATTTTTCGATTGCTTCAATTGCTGATTGATTTAGTGCCTTATTTGTTGATGATACAACTTTGGGTTCAATAATCGTTCCATCTCTTTTAATTTTATATGAAACTACAACTTTCCCTGCATCAGAATTTTCTGTTGGGTGCCAGTTCTTTTTAATAGTGCAGTACATTGTATTCATATAAGAATTAAAATCAGCTCCATCAACATCAGATAGTGAATTTGCCAAAGAAATTCCATTCAAAAATCCAAATGTTAAACACAATATAATTATTAATTTTAAAATTCTATTCATTTTATTCCCCAAATGCTTCGGCAATAGATTTATTATAATCAGGTCTTAAAATACCTTTTTCAGTAATAATACCAGCAATTAATTCGTGTGGAGTTACATCAAATCCAGGATTGATAATATTTACACCCTCTGCACAAATTGGTTTACCGTTAATATGAGTAACTTCATCATGAGAACGTTCTTCAATTACAATATCATCTCCTGTTTTAATACTTGTATCAATTGTAGAAAGCGGAGCTGCAACATAGAATGGAATGTTATGATATTTTGCAGCAATAGCAACGGTATAAGTACCAATTTTATTTGCAGCATCACCATTCGCTGCAATTCGGTCTGCTCCAACACAAACCATATCAATCATTCCTTTTTTCATAAAATATGAACACATTCCATCAGTAATTAATGTTACAGGAATACCATCCATTGTTAACTCAAGAGTTGTAATTCTTGCACCTTGTTGACGAGGACGTGTTTCATCCGCAAAAACTTGAACAGTTGGATCGTTTGCAAAAGCTGAACGAACAACTCCTAAAGCTGTTCCGTACCCAACGGTTGCTAATGCTCCAGCATTACAGTGAGTCAGAATTGTTGCTCCCTTAGGAACAACTTCAGCACCATAATCTCCAATTTTTTTGTTAATTTCAATATCTTCTAACTCAAGTTTCTTTCCATTATCGGCCAATTCTTTAATTAGAGTCTTTATATCTGATGTTGAATTTTTGATAATTTCTTTTTGTTTTTCAACTGCCCACATAAGATTAACTGCTGTGGGTCTTGCACTTGCCATATAATCAGATTTTTCAAGAAGTTTTGAAATAAATTCTTCTCTCGACAAGTTTTCTTTTTCTAGCTCTTGAGCGTATAGAACAACACCATGAGCTCCCGCAATTCCAATAGCTGGTGCTCCTCTAACAATCATTGTTTTGATAGCATCAAACATCTGTTGTCCTGTTGTAACATCAACATACTCAAAATGCGTAGGGAATTTAGTTTGATCAACCATTTTTGAATATGTTCCCATCCATTCTATTGTTCTTATTTTTGATTGAAATTCTGTCATTCTTTTTTCCTTTATATTCTCTCTGTGTAAATTAATTATTTTTATGTTTATTTTCGTATATGTCACGAATAAGATTAATTATATAATATGTTGCAAAACCTGCAAAAGCATTAGTTGTTGCACATAATACCCCTAAAAATATTATAAAAGTTCCCAATAACCAAACTGGAGAATTTTCTATCATTGCAGTCAAGAAAAAGTTCGGAGTATAATGAAACCCTTTTGACAAAATAACCATTACAACGCAATAAGCAATTGAAAAAGTTATATTTGTCATAAACCCTGTTAATGCTCCTGTTAAAATACTGTCTTTTGTCGTAGTGAGTTCGAGTTTTCCATCCATAATTAAATAAACCATAACAAGTGGAGCTGAACCTAACAAAAGGATAAAAAGCATAATCATTCCAATAAAAGGTATTGGAGCTAAAATCCCTAAAGCAAGCCCTAAAATAAGGCTCAAAATTGTTATATTTTTAACTAAAATTCTATCCATAATATCCCTTGCATATTAACATTTATTTAATTATAACTCAAATTTTTTCAAATCTTCTATCGCGTCAGTGCTTCTAGTATAAGAAATCGCAATAGCAATAGAATCTACTGTATCATCAAGTTTTGGAAGATTTTCTGTCCCCAAACTGATTTTTACCATTTGTTCAACTTCTTTTTTATCAGCTCTTCCATAACCAGTAAGAATTTGTTTAACTTCCATTGGCGTATATTCGTAAATTGGAATATTAAACTGTTCAAGCACGGTTAAAATTACCCCTCTTGCATGGGCAACAGGCATTACCGTTGTTTGATTTCGGAAAAAGAATAATTTTTCAATTGCACAAACATCTGGTTGGTACTTTTTTACAATAGATGTCATATCATTAAAAATTTCTAACAATCTAGCAGATTCTCTTTTCCCTTTTGGGGTTTGAATTGAGCCGGAATGTTCAAGTACAATGTTCTTTCCATCATAATTGACGATGCTATAACCAACTATTGCCATTCCTGGATCGATACCTAATATTCTCATACACAAATCTTACCAAAAAATTCTGCATTAATAAATAAATTAAATTTTGAATTCTAAAAATATAATGTTTTTGTGCTACAATCGTATTACGAATTTTATAATAAATAGAAGGTAGAAAAATATGACTCAAAACGTAAAAAATCAAGAAGCTGGTTCTTCTCAAGCTCAAATTCGTAACGTAAGAATTCAAAAAATGGAAAATTTGAGAGAACGTGGCTTAAATCCATACCCATATGGATATGATAAAGACATTATGGCTCAAGATTTGCAAGACAAATACAAAGATCTTGCAGCTGGAGAAGAAATTGAAGATTGCTATCACGTTGCAGGACGTGTAATGGCAAACAGAAATACTGGAATGTTTATCGACTTGGTTGATGCTTCTGGTAAAATCCAAATTTTTTCTCACAAAGAAAACTTATCAGAAGATGATTTGAAAACTTTAAAATCAATTGATATTGGTGATATTGTTGGTTTCTATGGTTCAGTTAGAAGAACTCCACGTGGAGAATTAACAATTAAAGCAAAATCTTTAAAAATCTTGTCAAAATCATTATTACCATTACCAGAAAAATTTCACGGTTTAACTGACGTTGAAACAAAATATCGTCAAAGATATGTAGATATGATTGTTAACGATGATGTTAGACAAACATTCAAAAAAAGAAGTTTAATTATTCAAAAAGTTAGAGAATATTTAACAGGTTTAGGTTTTATGGAAGTTGAAACTCCTATGCTTCACCCTCAAGCTGGTGGTGCTAATGCTAGACCATTCATTACTCACCACAACACTCTTGATATGGATATGTACTTGAGAATTGCACCAGAACTTTATTTGAAACGTTTGATGGTTGGTGGCGTAAGTGAAAAAATCTTTGAAATTAACCGTTCATTCCGTAATGAAGGTATTGACACTCGTCACAACCCAGAATTTACAATGATGGAATTATACCAAGCATACGTTGATTATAACGATATGATGACATTAACAGAAAACTTGGTTGCATATGTTGCTAAAGAAGTTCTTGGAACAACAAAAATCCAATATGGCGAAAATGAAATAGATTTGACTCCTCCTTGGGATAGAAAAACTATGCTAGGGGCAGTTGAAGAAGCAACAGGCATTGACTTTAATAAAATTGAAACTGTTGAAGAAGCTAAAGAAGCAGCAAAATCTGTTCACGTAGATGCAGATGATTGCGACAAATGGGGACAAGTTATTGAACGTGTATTTGAAGAAAAAATTGAACCATCATTGATTCAACCAATTCACATTTACGACTACCCAAGAGATATATCTCCACTTGCAAAAGTTCATAGAGATAATCCAAGATTAACAGAACGTTTTGAAACTCGTGTTAACGGTTGGGAAATCAGTAATGCGTTCTCAGAATTAACAGATCCAATTGACCAAAGAGCTAGATTTGAAGCTCAAATGGCAGCAAAAGCAGCTGGTGATGAAGAAGCTATGCCAATCGATGAAGATTACATCTGTGCTTTAGAACACGGTGTTCCTCCAATGGGTGGCTTAGGTGTTGGTATTGATAGACTTATTATGTTATTAACCAACTCTCCTTCAATCCGTGATGTAATTGCATTCCCAACATTGAAGAAAAAAGACTAATTTAAGTTTTTTAGATAATATTGAAGTAGGCAACCAAAACTTGGTTGCCTACTTTTTGTATGGTTGATTGTTATACTGTCTATTCTGTATTTAGAAAAGTAGGTCAGTGTTGCTACGCTGATCCATACAATTGTTCACTTTTTCTTTTTGATTTCGATGCAAAAAGAAAAAGCGGAACCGAAAAAGAAAAACACGAATTACCAAATTGCTCGAGTTGTTCCCTCTCCAAGGGAAGAGGGCTAGGGAGAGGGTTTGATTTGTAAAATGAAAATTATTTCGCACAGAATTGTAACAAAATGTAAATACAAATTCCTAATAGGCTGAAACCCAGTTATAATGCCCTATATGATATGATATGATATGATGTGGTGGGGTGGGGCAATTCTTTTATTTTAATTCTTTTTATATAAATACGTGAAATCGATTTCAAAAAAATATTATTACTAGAATTTAAAGGGGATTTTAATATGGGAATTAATTTAAATTTGTTGAAAACAGTTACAAAACGTTCTTCAAATGTAGTTAAACAGTTTGTATCAGATTTAGAAAAAGGAAACGTTAATGTTGGAGATGTTTGGAGCTCTAAAGCTGGAAGTAAGAATATTTACTTAAGAGTTCTTGAAGGCTCAGAAAATACTATTCTTCTAGATAAACATGTTGGCTCAAAATTTTTATCGCAACAAACTAGATTCCAGTTTCATCCTCAGACGGGGAAATTGATGAATACTTGGCGTAAGGAACAATCTGCAAGAGGTTTTATCGAGCAAACGGGTAGTACTTATAGCGGTATTGATTATGGCATGTATGAAAATGGTATTGGTAAATTGCATATCATGTTTGATGGAAATTTCAAAAATCCTAGCAATGCAGTTAATATGTTAACAGGAGAAAAAGTTGCCCCAAATGTCATAAGTGATGGTTTAAAGGCAATTAGAGGTGAAAAGTCGGCTTTAAATATTCACTTAGATAAAAGCTTTATTTAGCAAAAGGTTTTTCTATAATGAGTAATGGCTGGCAAATCTCTGATAGGGTTTGGAAAAGATAAATTTTATTTTAAAAAGTACGATGTAGTTTATAACCTCATCGTACTTTTAATATTTAATAACTTAAATTTATTCTTCTTCATTATCAATTGGAATCGTAATGATGTAATAATTCCCATTTGTTGATTTGGTAAGTTCTTTAAGCTTTACATTATTGCCGAACATGTAATTTTGCTGAAATTCTGAAATTTGTTCATTGTGTTTAGATTTTTTTATAGTGCGTCCGTTGATTGTTAACAAGTTTCCATTTGTAATTACTTGGACATTGTTTTCATTATTATCAAAAGCTCTCAAATCTATTAAAACTTTATAGGCATCTTTAGATTGCTCAAGATGGATTACTCCTGCGGATTTTTGTGGAATAAGTCTTTCATTTTTGAACATTCTATCCATTTCTCTCATATCATTTTTGAACATTGTTTCCATCCTAGGTGGAAGAGGTTGAATAGCAAAAAAATTCTTCATATACCAATCTGCTACGGTGTAAAATGCACAATAGGCTCCTGCAAAAATTAAAAAACCAATGAATAATGTTTTCATCAATGGGTGATTTGCACACATTGGATATTCTTTTGTTGTTTGTTTTGTATGTTCTTCTTTAGTTATATTTTCGTCCATGATTATCTCCTTTCAGAATAATTTTATATTTTTAACTTCATTTCGCAATAGCGATTTTGGGTTAGACAGTTAGGTAATTTTGGCTTGATAAAATATATCCTATATGTTATAATTCTAGGAAAGAAAGGGTTATTATTTATGGCTAAAGTTTTAGTAACAATGCCTGATGAATTTTTAAACAAAGTAGATGGTTTGGCTGATTCTGAGTGTTGTTCAAGAAGTGAGTTGATTAGAGAAGCTTTGAGAAATTATATGCGTAGAGTTTCAAAGCAACAGTTGAAAAATGCTTCTCGCAATGCTGAGATTTTGGAAGATATTTTAGGCTAATTATTTTTTTTAATTATTAAATTCTTTCATAAAATTATCAACCCACTTGATTAGGCTTGAAATTTCATATGGTTTTGGAAGGTAAAGGTCTGCACCTGTATTCAAAACTAATTCTTTGTCGTGGATTATTGATGTAACAATGATTTTTGTATTTTGGAGTTCTTTGTGTTGTTTTAACCCATAGCACAAGTTTAAACCATTTTTGCTTTCCAAATCGCCTGCATCGATGATTATGAGTGCAGGAATTTTATCTTCTTTTGGAAGGGAGTACTCATTGAAAACTTGAGTTTCGTATCCTTGAAGATTTAAGATTGTGTTTAATAGAGTACTTAGAGCCTCATCTGTTTCAAAAATCATAATTTTATTGTTGTATTCTTTTTCACAAACGCAATTTTCACCTGTAATTTTAGGCCTATCTACGAGATAATTTGATTTTGTTGGAAGGTTTGCCATGTGGTGAATATGTTGTAGATTTGCAAGAACACTTGTAGGATCTTTAAATTGTTTGAATTCGTTTGAGGTTACTCCAATTGTGGTATGCACAAAATTTGCTCTACGTCCTGCAAATTCATCTCCTTGCAATATCATATAACCTCTGTCTAGGTCGTGCTCGGCATAAAATTTTGTTGCAACAGAATCAAATACAAAAGTTAGAAATTGTGCTAGTTTTTCAGCTTTTATTGGATTTGTAATGATGAGAAATTCGTTTTCATTGAGTTGTCCAACGTAATCATTTTCATCAAGTGAAGATTGAATAATTGCACAATATGTTTGAAGTAATTTGTCTGATGCAAGTTCGGTGTATGCTTTTTTGTAGCTTGTAAAATTTTCAATACTTATATATAACATTGCCCAGTCAATATTATCTGAAAGAGTTCTTTTTATTGCTCGTATTGAATAATTTCTGTTTGGAAGCATAAGTTTTGGTTCAATTGTCGATTCAAATTCTCTTCTCAAATGAGCTTGTATTCTTACTTTGAACTCTTCAGGGTTTACTGGTTCTGAAAGAAAATCATCTGCCCCACTATTTAAAACATTTATTCTGTCACTGAAATCTGCGGATTTAGACATTGCAATAATAATTGGTCTCATGTTATACGTCAATGCTCGAACTTGTTTACAAAAATCTGATAAATCATTGTCAAAACTATCGGAAATTATTATCAAATCAGGTTCTTTGTCTTGGATAATTTTCAAGGCTGAAATTATATCTTTTGAAATTATAACTTTGTTTGATGTTGATTCCAAAAGTCTTTTGTATTTTGTCGATAATTCAAGACGTTTGTCTATAATTAAAGTTACTGCTTGCATTTTATCCTCGCTTGTTCCTCGATGTTTTTCACAGGCATCAAAATTTTGAAGGTTATCTCGCTTAAATTGGAATTATTTTCTAGTGGTGTTGAAGAAACTGAAATTTCCCCATCCATTTTTTCGACAAGATTTTTTGTTATGTATAACCCTAATCCGCTACCTTGTACTTTTCTTGTTAGCGGGTTATCAATTCTTGAAAATTTTGTGAAAATTTTGTCATAATCCTTTTCTTCAATTCCTATTCCGATATTAGTAACTGATATTTCTACATTGTTGTTTCGTGGAGTTGCAGAAATCGTAGTTACAGAATTTTCATAAGAATATTTTGCACTATTTTCAATTAAGTTTGTCATAATTTGTTGAAATTTATCTTTATCAACAAAAATTTTTGGTAAAATTCCGTCATATTTTACGTTAAAATTATGATTAGGATATTGATTTTTTACAATCATTATTGTTTGATCGATTGTTGGTTTTATGTCTATTTCATTAAAAACTAGGTGATTATTTGATTTTTGTAATTTCGTGACAGTAAGCATGTTTTCTACAAGATGAATGAGTCTATTTGATTGATCTTCTATAATTTTGATGAACTTTTTTTTGCTTTCGTCATCTAATCTATCCCAAGAAGTCAGCATTGTTTGAGAAAATCCCCGAATTGATGTTAATGGTGTTCTCAATTCGTGGCTTACTGTTGAAATAAAATCTTCGTAGTTTTGTTCTGTTTCTTTATTATCCATATTTTGATTATAGCAAAGTTCATTGAAAACGCCTTAAAATTAACATTATTTTAAGAGTTAAGACATCAGTTATAAGAATGATTGATTTCTTGAAAAATAATATTAAAATTATTGTATGAAAAAGTTTTTAGCAGGTATATTTATCGTATTATTTTCGGTGTTTTGCATTGCTCCAAATGTGAATAGTGCAGAAAATCCTGCTGTTTCTTATCCAGAAGATGTGGATACTCAAGATATTGCAGAAGATGAATATACTGAAGATATTGATGTAGAACAAATGTATCGTGATATGCCTGTTCCAGATTTTAAGTATGTTCATAATATAGACCCTGGTGAGTATCAAGATACAATGCATTCAACCTGGTCACCTTATCCACTATTTCGATTGACTGCTCCATTATTTTTTAAATCTGTTGCAATTGAACCTGGATATTATCTCTTAACTCCTCGGGAACATAATGGAGCTTGGTATATGCTCTTTAAAGAAGCAGGAAAAGTAAAATATATAGTGCCTTGCTACAAAAAAGAAATGGTGCCAATGGACTTTTATAAAAATAATCTTCCTCAAATAAAATTAACAAAAACGCAATTAATTAGAGAAAAGGCTTTAAAATTTGTAGGAAAACATGTTAAAAGTTCTAAACGTGATCCGATTCCAGATACTTATTTGGAAGCAACTGACTTGGATAATAATTTTATTTCCATCATTGTTTATTGGGGAAATTATAGATATTATTTTGTGTTAAGGTCAGTCCAATTGTAGTATTTATTTTTTGAATATATTATTGTAATGTGGAATAAAAGTTGTAGGAGGATAAATATGAAAAATATTATAAAAATAGTTATGTCGATAATGGTTGTGTTCATTGGCCTAGCTTCATTTGCAAGTTTTGGTGATTTTATTAATCCAAACTTAGATGTAACCGAAGTTAGAGCAAGCCATATCTTGGTAAAGACACGCCCTGAAGCGGTTAAAATTAGAAAAGAAATTGTGAATGGAGATATATCTTTTGAGGATGCTGCAGAAAAATATTCTCTTTGTCCATCGTCCTTAAATGGTGGAGATTTGGGATATTTCAAAAGAGGGCAAATGGTTCAACCTTTTTCGGATGTCGCTTTTGATTTAAAAGTTGGTCAAATTTCAGATCCTGTTGGTACAAAGTTTGGATGGCATTTAATAAAAGTTGTTGATAAAAGATAAAATATATTTGAAAAGTTTTCTAGGCTGGCAATTTCAATCGAAATTGCCAGTTCTTTTTTTAAGTGGGGGACTTTTTGCATGGGGCTTTTTTTGAAATTTTGTTTATTGTAAAATCTTTTTATGGATATTCAAGAAGTTAAGAATATTTGGAACAGGGTAAAAGAAGAGTTGGAAGCCAATCTTCCTGACCATATTTTTTGCACATGGATTACCCCTTTAGAAGCAGTGGATTATGAAAATAATACGCTTGTATTGCTTTCTCCTCATCCAATGGCTGTTGATATTTTGAAGAAAAATTGGACAGATAAAATTAAAGAATCTGTTCGCAGTGTTTTGGGTGATGGTGCAACTTTTTCTTTAACTTATGATTCTGATTTTGCAGATAAATATATTAAGGCTCGTAAAAAAGAGTTATCAAAACAGGTAGCTGGTCAAACAGAGGAAGAACGTAAAACTGAAACGGCTAAAATGTCCTTAGCTCAAATGCAATCAAGTGCTAATTTGAATTTGAATTTGAAGTTTGAAAATTTTGTTGTAGGTGAGAATTCTAAATTTGCATATAATGCGGCATTTTCTGTTGCAAATAATCCATCTAAAAAATTTAATCCGCTTTTTATTTATGGTTCCTCTGGTTTGGGGAAAACTCACCTTATGCAGGCAATTGGACATTACATAATTTTTAATAAACCAGATTTAAAAGTTCGTTATGTCCGTATGGAAGAATATTTCAATGAATGGATGAAATGTTTCCAATTAAATGATTTGCCAAATGGAAAGAAAAAACAGTTTAGAAATAATTCCTTGATGAGAAAATTTCACCAAAAATTTCAAAATGTAGATGTTCTTTTGATGGACGATATTCAATTTATTGAATCAAAAATGAAAACTATGGAGGATTTTTTCTCTACATTTGAAGCTTTATACACTAATAATAAACAAATTGTTATTGCATCAGATAGACTTCCTAAGGATATTCCAACATTGGATAATAGGTTGAGAACACGTTTTGAAATGGGTTTGGTTGTTGATATTGTTCCGCCTGCTTATGAAACAAGATTTGAAATTGTAAAAGCGTATGCTCAAGAGTTAGAAGTTGAAGCAGATGATGATGTTTTTGAATATGTTGCAGAAAACTTTGTTAATAATGTTAGAGAATTGAAAGGTGCATTTAATAAAATTAGTGCCTATGCTGAATTCTCTGGAACAGGTTTGACTTTGGATTTGGCAAAACGAGTTTTAAATTGTGAGGCAAAGAAAAAGGAAATAACTGTTTCTACAATTGCTCAAAAAGTTGCAGATTATTTTGATTTAACAGTAAAAGATTTGAAAAGTACTGCTCGTCAGCAAAAAATAGCACATGCAAGACATGTTGCAGTATATTTGGCAAGAGAAGTTTTGCAAATGAGCTATGAAGCAATTGGAGAATTCTTTTCTAAAAAACATACAACAATTATGTATTCTTGTGATTTAGTTTCGGATAAACTTAAAACAGATGAAGATTTAAAAATTAGTATTGAAGAAATAAAAGCTTCTTTAAGGAATTAATTTATGTACGATTATATAAACGGAATTTTTACATATAAAATGTCTAATTCAAAAGGAAATTTTGTGACAGTCCAAACAGGTGGAGGAGTTGGATATTTATTTGAGGTTATGGATAGAGATTTTGTAAAACTCCCAGAAGAAAATTCCGAATTAAAAATGTTTGCGGTTTTAATTCATAGAGAGGATAAAATGAGCCTTTGTGGATTTTTAAAACGTGAAGATAGAGATATTTTTAATGTTTTAACTTCGGTTTCTGGGGTTGGTTCTAAGATGGCTTTGACCTTATTAAATTCTTTTGAGGTGTCTGATTTGGTAGGTTTTGTGCTAGATGGGGATTATAAAGAATTGACTCGTGCTAAGGGTGTTGGTCCGAAATTGGCTCAGAAAATAATTTTAGAATTGAAAGACAAATTGAACTCTTACAGTAACATTGCACCTTCTAAAAATAAAGGCGTTGTGGGAGCAGTAAAATCTCAAAATTCAGAGGATGCTCAAATGGTATTATTATCCTTAGGTTATGAAAAGGATGAAGTAAATAATGCAATCTCTGCTTCTTTAAAAACAGTTTCAGCGGATGCGACTGCAGAAGATATTTTGAGAGAAGCGTTGAAAGTGCTTTCAATGTAATTTGGATAGGAAAGAATTATGATTTATGATAAAAAAGAACGTAAGCCCCAAATATGGCTCTGTGGAGCTCATTTTATAAATGATATTTATACTGGTTTTTTAAATCCGATTATGCCATTTATAGCAGAACAGGTTAAGATTTCTATGCCAGTTGCGACGATTATATTGAGTTGTTCTCATATTTTTTCATCCTTATTGCAACCATATTTTGGCTTTTTTGCGGATAAAATGCGAAAAAGAGCAATGATATTTTGGGGATTAATTTCAACTGCTGTATTTATTTCTTTTGCTCCAGGCATGAAAAGTATTCCGTTGCTCATTTTGTTTATTATTTTGGGTAGTTTGGGTTCAAGTCTTTATCATCCTCAATCTTTGGGGTTGGTTTCGAAATTTACAACATCTAATTCTGCAAAAAATATGGGAATATTTATTGCGATGGGAACTCTTGGTTTTTCATTAGGGCCATTGTTGTCTGCGTTCACTGCACAATATTTTGGATTGGATAAAATGCATATTCTTGCTATTTTAGGGGTTTCATGGGCATGTTTGATGTTTGCTTTGGTTCCAAAATTTTCTGATGAAAAATCTAATAAAGTTGATATAAATTTAAAACAAGCCTTTACTGATATTTTGACAAACCAAAAGCTTAATATTTTAAATATAATTGCTATTTTAAAGTCTTTAATGACCACTTCTTGTTCAATTTTGTTACCATTTTTGTGGAAGGCCGAAGGGTATTCAAAATTTCAAATAGGTGCTGCATTGTTTGCATTTTTATTTTTAGGTGGAATTGCATCTTTATTAAGTCCGAAATTTGAACGCAAAATTGGCACAGCGAATGTATTTTATTTTTCAATGATTACAACTTGTCCATTGATGTTATTGTTTATGTTGACGTATAAAACTTTTCCTGCCGTTTCGTTTGTAATTTTTGCGGTTATAGGTTTTGTTACTATGTTTGCGACTCCTGTCACGATGAGCATGGCTCAGAAGGTTTTACCACAATATAAAAGTATTATTGGAGGTTTTATAAACGGATTTTCTTGGGGGGTAGTTGCAATTGTAATGTCAATTGTTGGTTATGTAGCACAAGCAACAAGTATAGTTCCTGTTTTGATGGTAATCTCTATTATCCCCGCGGTATCTTCAAGACTAGTTAAATACTTATTCCAAGAACAAGAATAAGCTTGTATATTATTAAATAATTAATCCAAAATAAAAATAATTAAGAAACAACGTCAATGTGTTTTTTAGACTTAGTTGTATCTGGTTTTGGCATCATGAAAGATTTAATAGTTTTAGAAATCTTTTTTAGAAAATTATCTTGAGGTTTAGCAGGTAAAGTTTCTTTGTAGTTCCCAAAAAATTCATTTGGACTGGCAGAAGATCTAGATTGTGATTTGTTACTATTATTCTCTACCCCATATAAATTATTAGAATTCGCATCGAAATATCCAATTCCGGAAACTAACATTTACTCAACCCCAGTTATTTGTACCGCCAGATAATCTTATAACAAAATTTGTAATATTGCAAGGGTAATTTATAATTTTTTCTAAAAAAATCTTGTTAAAATTTTTACTTGAAAAAAAAATATTTTCGTGTAAGAATAGTCACATACGGTTTAGCGGTTGCAAAAATCGTTAGGTATGGCAAGGTAGCTCAGCTGGCTAGAGCGTTCGGCTCATACCCGAGAGGTCGAGAGTTCGAGTCTCTCCCTTGCTAATAAAAAAGAGGGTTTCCAAACCCTCTTTTTTAATGCGTTATTCTGTGGGTAATGTGTGGTAATTGCAACTTAATTTTAAAGCATTAATATGTTTAATATTGCGAAATTTTTCATGCTATATTAACTAGAAAAGGAGAGGTTTAGGATGAAGATTGGTATTATTGGTTTAGGTTTAATTGGCGGATCTATTTATAGAGATTTAATTAAACTCAATTATGATGTAATTGCAGTTTCGCAATCTCAAAATGGTAATGGAATTTATAAAGATTATTCTGTTTTGAAAACTTGTGATATCGTTTTTGTTTGTTCTCCAATGAATAGAACTCTTCAAATTTTAGATGAGTTAGAAAATATTCTATTATCCGATACAATTGTAACGGATGTTTGTTCCTTGAAACAGTTTGTATCTCAGAAAAAACGTCCATATAAATTTATTCCTTCTCATCCTATGGCGGGGACTGAACACCAGGGGTTTGAAAATTCTATGGAAGGTTTGTTTAGTGGTAAAAAATGGGTCGTTACTCCTGTTTGGGGAAATAATGAAATTCTAATGGAGATAATTGAAAAACTTGGGGCAATTCCTGTTATTACAACCCCTGAAAAACATGATGAGGCTGTTGCATTAATTTCTCATATGCCGATGTTGATTTCTCAAGCGATTTTCAAAACGGCGAGCGAAAATGAATTAGCACTAAAGATTGCATCATCCGGATTTAGGGATATGACAAGACTCGCTTTGTCTAATGTGGAGATGGCAAATGATATGATTTCAATGAATTCGGAAAATATCCAAACAAGCGTATTGAAGCTATATAAATCAATTGGCGATCTAACTAACTCAGATTATCTTTCTCAGATAAAAGAGATTAAATTAAATCGCCAATCGATGTTTTTATAAGTTTTGGAAAATTATCTATGTCAGTTTTGGGGCTTTAGAATCAGAAATCTAACATATCATCTAAGCCTGTTGAGTGAGAGAATGCATCGTCCACGCTACCTGCGTGAGGGAAAAAGTCATCTATGTGTGTTGGGTTAAAGATATTATCTACACCTGTTGAATGTGCTAAAATATCATCGCACGCTGCAGATTGAAGTATTAAATCATCAAAGTCTTGTTCGTGTCTTCTTTTTAATGCCGCATCTATTTCCTTTTTTTGTTTTTCAATCATTTCCTCCACTTCTTGCAATCTTTGTTGGCTGATTCTTGTAGCATCAGCTTCGCTTTGTGCAATCATTTCATCAAATGCTCTGCTTTCGTTTGCAGCTGCTTGAGTTGGAGCTTTTGTTTTCGGTAATTTTTCAGCAACTGTTTCACCTTGTTTTCTAGCTAAGATTTCTTCTGCAGTTGGGACGTTTGATTGTGTATATTCTTGCCAAGCTGCATTCATTTCTTGTTGCTTTTTAACAGAAGGTTTTTTAGGTGCAACAGTTTCTGTTGCAGGAGCTGGAGCAGCTGGTGTTGCTGGAACTTTAGGAGCCTTTGGAGTTGATGCTGGTGTCAATTTTGATAAATCAATACCGTGTTTGTGTTCATATTTTGCGATGTTCAATTTTTTTGTAATTGCTCTGCCGTCAGGTGTTTGAATCTTAACGATTTTACCATCTTTAAGAGTTAATTTAGCACCGTTGCATTCAAATAATCCATTTAAGCTAGTGTTAACGCCTGTCATACCTCGTTGTGCTTTTTCTAATGCTTGAGCACTTTCAGTGGACACTAAGTTTTGAATTTGATGGGCTTCTGCAGTTGCTTGAGCTGCTGCTGAATTGTTTAATGCAATTGCAGCTTTTTGTTCTGCATTTGGGGCTACATATCTGATTGATTCATTGTATGCTGCTTGTTGAGCTTTTGTTGGGGTGTCTTTGATTGCTTGTTCTACAGCTTTTCTTGCACTTGAATTTGCTGTGCTAGTTTCAATGTTTCTTACTACTTCTTCAGCTGGTTTTGCAGGTGTGTTTACTTTGATTTTAGTCCCGGGAGCAATGTAATCTTTCCCTGGTTTAAATTCAATTGCTTTTCTTCCTGCTGTTTCTGCGGTTTTAGCACCTTCTCCTGCAACTTTACTTCCTTTGTTGAAGAATCCTTTAATTTTGTTTAAAATGGTTTTTCCATGTTTTTTAAGCAGTACAGCAGTACCAATTACTGCAGCAGTGACCAAAACGGTTTTTAGTACTGAATGTTTTTTCTTTTTTTCGTTTTCTGGCATTATTAACCCTGGTTGAAAATCTTCTGTTCCACGATAGGGCTTCGCCTTAAAAGAGGTTACTTGTGGTTGATAATTGTAACCAATAGCACCTAAATTCGAAATTGACATAATAATTTCCTTTCCACTTTCTATATAGTAGTTTTCCACCTATGTATTTATAAAGTTTTTTTTAAGTTTAGAATTGCCCTCTTTGTAATTATTTGTGGATTTAGTGTTTTCTATAATTCTCTCTTGGCAAGGTTTTTAGCTCTTGTAGATGTGTTCTTAACATGTCGTTACAAATTTCAAAACACATTGACAGAATATACTTTGCTTGCTACAATGATAGCAGGAGCGTATATGGTAGTAAATTTGGCTTCAAAACAAGAGATTATTAATAGAAATTATAATCACATTTACGCACATGAGATGGCTCACAAGTCTGCTGGTGGGGTCTTTGCTGGTGCAATTTCAATTGAACGAAATGCTGATGGTATCCCTGTTTCTGGACATGTGCCTATTCAGATGCCTGTTTTGAATAAAAAAAATCCTCAACAAACAATTGACCATGCTAATACTGTAATTCGTGCCGCTTTAGCTCCTTCTGATCCGTCTGGTCAAGATTATAAAGTTGCAAATCAAGCAAATCAGATTAAAATGAAAGCTCAAGCTCTAAAATCAAAATCTCAAGGGAATAAATTGGATTTACAAGCCTAGATGTTGGAAATATTTCTGTTGCACTCTTTTTTGAATATTATTACAAAATATTCAAATACGTGAAATGTAAATTTTTTAGTATATAATATAAATAAAAATGAAACGTAGGAGGTACAATGGATAATATAGTTTCAAATTATGATAATAATAATCAAAGATCGAATATAAATCCTACCAGAATCAAGGTTATTGGTGTCGGCGGTGGCGGCGGAAATGCTGTAAACCGTATGATTAAAGCAAAACTTGCAGGCGTTGAATTCTGGTTGATGAATACAGATTTACAAGTTTTGACATATAGTAATGTTCCAAACAAATTGCAATTGGGTGTTGCAACAACAAAAGGTTTGGGTTCAGGTGGCGATCCTTCAACTGGTGAAAAAGCTGCAACAGAAATGAAAGACGATATCACAAGAGCTTTAGATGGTGCCGATATGGTGTTCATTACTGCTGGTATGGGTGGCGGAACAGGTACTGGTGCCGCTCCAATCGTGGCTCAAATTGCTAGAGATTTAGGAATTTTGACTATCGCATTTGTTACAAAACCTTTCTCTTGGGAAGGTAAAAAGAGAATGGCTCAAGCAGAGGCTGGTATTGAAAAACTTAAAAAATATGTTGATGCTATTCTTGTTGTTCCGAACGATAAGTTACTTCAAGTTGTTGAACGTCAAATCGGTTTGAGAGAAGCTTTCTGTGTAACAGATGAAGTTCTATATCGTGGTATTCAAGGCTTGTCAGATATTATTACTATTCCAGGTATGATTAACATTGACTTTGCCGATGTAAGAAAGGTTGTAAAGGATTCTGGTACAGCGTTGATGGGTATTGGTAGAGCTCAAGGTGAAGGAAGAGCTATCAAAGCTGCTGAAATGGCTATCAATTCTCAATTATTGGAATCTTCAATTGATGGTGCTTCTGGTATTATTGTTAATATTACTGGTAGTTCAAATATGACTTTGTATGAAATCAATGATGCAACAACAATTATCAATAATGTTGTTAAAGATGATGCGGATGTAATCATTGGTACTGCAATTAATGAAGCTTTCCAAAATGAAATTCAGATTACTGTTATTGCAACAGGTTTTTCTGAAAAACCTGACCAAAGTTCAATCAACACTCCGCAATTGTCAGCTGCTGAGTATTTTCAAGGTAAATCAAATTCTAATTTAGGAACTTCTACTTTATCTACAAATTCAGCATTTCCTCAAATGCCACAGATGAAATTAGACGTTCCTGATTTCTTGAAAAAAGACTAGGTTGAAGAAGAATTCAAATTATAAAAAGGGTAGGTTCTAATTTAGGATTTACTCTTTTTTAATGATTGTGATAGATTGGAGTTATAGTATAGAAGAGAGGGAAAGATTATGTCAGATAAACCAGAAGTAATTCAATATAAAACGGTTGGTACTTGTTGCCAATTAATGCAAGTAGCTATTCAAGATGGAAAAGTTGTAGATGCTGAATTTTTTGGCGGGTGTAATGGTAATTTGAAAGGAATTAAGAGTTTAATTAAAGGAATGTCAATAGATGACGTTATTGAAAAACTACAAGGAATTACTTGTAATTCAAAGCCAACAAGTTGTCCCGATCAATTGGCAAAATGTTTGCTTGAGTATAAGACCAAAAATCTTTCAACTGCAAAAAGTGAATAAGATTGTTGGAGTTGAAAATCTATAAATCTTTAAAAAACACTTTGTAATCTCTTATGTTTCAATGATGTCAAGAGTTAAACTTACCCAAGTGGCTATCCGTATTTTTACGTAAGTAAAAATACGGATGTTTACAAAAACTCAAATCGTATGGTATATTAGGAACATCGGTTAAGGCTCACACCCGAGAGAAATAAAAACTCTTAAAAGTGTAACTTTTTGATGGTAAAGTTGTTTGCCGATTTGTAAGGGATAATTGTATTAATTTTGTCGATAAATTAAATCATTGACAGTTACATTTAACGAACTTGCAATTGTAAAAAGTATGTAAATACTTGGGTTAACTTTTTCGTTTTCAATTTTACAAATGTATTGTTGGCTAATTCCGCTTTTTTCGGCTAATTCGTCTTGGGAAATACGATTTTTTGCTCGTATTTGGCGGAGATTATCAGCAATATTTCTATTTAAGTCCTTTAATTCCATAAAGTCATTTTATATTATTTGACAATTAAATTTTATACATGATAGTATCTATTTTATAATCGATAGTGTATAACTGAGGCTTTATTATGAGATTTAGTTTTTTTAAAAGTGGATTTACTTTGGCAGAAGTTCTGGTAACACTGGGTATAATTGGCATTGTTGCTTCAATGACAATACCAACACTTGCTACAAAAATTCAACACAAAATATTGCAAAATGAATTCAAAAAAATGTATGCAGATTTAAATGTTGCGTCTAGATTATTCTATGCGACTGAAGAAATGTCTGTTCATGATTATGATGTAATGACGGCGACAAGTTCTAGGGGAGATACTGTTTTAGCAAAGTATATGTCGTATTTTAAAGGTGCAACAAAATCGTCAGAAAAAAGGTATGATTATTTTGATTTTAGTCATAATATTAAACAAAAATCTCTTGCTGGATATACATCTCTAGGATATACCTGTGATGAATCAAACGTAATACAAGATGTAAATGGGAGAATTTTTAATATGGATAATTCTTCTTATAACATGCCGTTTGGTCCAAAAATTTGTGTAGATATAAATGGTACAAAACGTCCAAACAGGCTGGGATATGATAGATTTGTATTTGTATTTGCCGAAGACAATTCTGTTGTTCCCTACACCGGTTCTAGTTTTTGGGGGCTAAGTGAGAATGAAACAGATTTAGAAGAAATTAAAAAAAGGTGTAATTATAGTACTGGTACAAACGGAAATTCTTGTGCATATTTTGCAGTCCGTAATCAGAGCCCAACAGGAAATGGGGATTATTGGAATGATTTTTTGAAATAATTTTCTACTTTTATTATTTTATTCTCCGTGATAAAATCTATGTATGGATAGATTTGAATTTATTAAAGCAAAACGTATCGTTTTCAAATTAGGAACTAATGTATTAAGAAATGATGATGGCTATGTATCTTTGCCACGAGTGTACACATTTATTGAAGATATTGCTCGTCTTGTAAAATCAGGTAAAGAGGTTATTATTGTAACTTCTGGTGCTGTTGGGCTTGGTAAAAAAAGGCTTGGGCTTGAAGATACAAGCGGTACTGCTTTAAAACAAGCTTGTGCTGCAATTGGGCAAGGTAAATTGATGTCAATCTATGAAAATGGTTTTGACACATATGGTTTGACGGCTGCACAAATTCTTTTAACTGAAGATGATTTTTCAATTCGTCAAAGATATTTGAGTTTAAGAACTACTTTTAACAAATTGCTTGAATTAGGTGTAATTCCTGTAATTAATCAGAATGATACTGTTTCAACTCTTGATGTTGCACTACGTTATGTTAAGGATGATATGCAAGTTTGTTTTTCTGACAATGACAAACTTTCGGCTCTTGTTGCGAGTGAGCTGGATGCAGATTTATTGGTAATTTTATCCGATATTAACGGTTTATATGATGATAACCCAAAGTCTAATCCAAATGCTAAACTGATTAAATCCGTGAAAGAAGTTAATGATGATATTTTAGCCTTAGCTTCAGGTGTTTCTGATGGCGGAAGAGGCGGGATGGAAACAAAACTAAAAGCTGCAAGGCTTGTTACTCGATTTGGAGGTAAAGTTCTTATCGCAAATGGTAAACAACCTTATATTATTAAGAGAATTTTTGAAGGTGAAGATCTAGGAACAATGTTTTTGCCGTCAGACGAAAATCTTTCTGATAAAAAACGCTGGATTGGTTATGCAACAAATATTGTCGGTAAAATTATTGTTAATAATGGTGCAAAACACGCATTGATTTCTAAAGAAAAGAGTTTACTGCCAATTGGCGTAATAGGGGTTAAAAATCATTTCCAAAAAGGAGATGTAATTTCTATTCTAGATGAAGACAAACATGAATTTGCCCGTGGTATTGTCAACTACGATTCAGAATCTTGTAAAAAAGTTATTGGTTCACATTCTGATAATATTGCAGATATTCTCGGTTTCAAAAACTACGATGCAATTATTACTCGTGACAACATAACAATTTTATAATCGCAAAAATTAGGAGAGAAGATTTGGAAAAGAATTTTATCGAAATTGCAAAACAAGCAAAACAAGCATCATTAAAAATAGCGGAATTAAATACAGAAATTAAAAATTCTGCACTTAATAAAATTGCAGATTTTTTTGAGACTTGTAAAAACGAAATTTTTGAAGCAAATAAAAAAGATTTAGAAGAAGCTGAAAAATTAGTTAAAGATGGTGAAATTACAAAATCTACATTTAACCGTTTGAAGCTTGATGAAAATAAAATGCGTGATATGATTCAGGGCGTTCGTGATATTGCAAATCTTGAAGACCCAATTGGTAAAACTTTATTACAAAGAGAGTTGGATGAAGATTTAACTTTATACAAAATATCTTGTCCAATCGGTGTATTGGGGATAATATTTGAAGCTAGACCAGATGTGATTTCACAAATTTCATCTTTAGCGATAAAATCTTCAAATGCTGTAATTTTAAAGGGTGGCAAAGAATCAAAACATACAAACGAAAAAATCATGGAAGTGATTAACTCTGCTCTTTCTGAGGTTGCGGAATTTCCTAAAAATGTTGTACAACAAGTTTTCACTAGAGAAGATGTTGCAGAGATGCTTAAATGTGATAATTATATAAATTTAATTATTCCACGTGGTGGAAATAATTTGGTTAGATTTATAAAAGAAAATACAAAAATTCCTGTTTTAGGACATGCAAGTGGTATTTGTCATATTTTTATTGATGAGTCTGCAGATATTGATATGGCATCTCGTGTTGTAATTGATGCAAAAACTCAGTACCCTAGTGCTTGTAATGCAGTCGAAACTCTTTTAATCCATAAAGATTTTCCAAAAGCTAATGATCTTTTGGCATCTTTACAACTTGCTGAAATTAAGCTAGTTGTAAATCCTGATGATTGGTCAACAGAATATGGGGATAAAATTTTGTCTTACAAATTTGTGGATTCTGTTGATGAAGCTATTGAACATATAAATACATATGGTTCAGGACATACAGATAGTATTATAACAAAAAATGCTGAAAATGCTGAAAAATTTATGAATAATGTTGATTCTGCAGGTGTTTATATGAACGCCTCAACTCGTTTTGCGGATGGCTTCCGATATGGATTTGGTGCGGAAGTTGGAATTTCAACCAATAAAACTCACGCTAGAGGTCCTGTAGGACTTGAAGGTTTGACTATATATAAATATAAGCTTATTGGAAATGGAAATATTGTGGATGATTATGTTAAAGGAGCAAAACATTTTCACCACAAAGATATTGTTTAGGTTTTAGTACGAGAGCGTCTGTGCTTTTCAATGACTTTAAGATGTTTACAAAAACTCAGCCTTCCCTATTTAATGGGAGGGCTGAGTTTAATGATTAAAATTTATTCCTCATTTGAAATTGTCATACCATGTTCTAGGTGCAAAATATCTATCATTTTGTTCAACCTAGTGAATACTTCTTTGAATTGAGGAATAGATAAACTTTGTTTCCCATCACTTAGAGCGGTTGCTGGGTTGTGGTGTACTTCTACCATCACTCCATCTGCACCTACAACCAATCCGGCTTTTGCCATTGGTTCTATCAAATATCTTTGACCCGTTCCGTGACTTGGGTCAACAATAATTGGTAAGTGTGACAATTTTTTGATAACAGGAACAGCTGAAATATCCATTAAGTTTCTTGTAAATACATTATCAAAACTTTTTAAACCTCTTTCGCAAAGAATTACTTGTTCATTTCCGTTATATAGGATATGCTCTGCGGCCAGTAAAAATTCTCGGATTGTACTTGCTGGTCCACGTTTTAGAACTACTGGTTTGTTACATTTGCCCACTGCTTTAAGTAGTCGGAAGTTTTGCATATTTCTCGCTCCAACTTGAATTACATCAGCATAATCGCAAACTAAATCTAGGTCTTCAACATCCATAAGTTCTGTAACAACAAGCAGTCCAGTTTCTTCTCTTGCTTGAGCCAAATATTTAAGAGCTTTTTCTCCTAAACCATCAAAATCATAAGGAGAAGTTCTTGGCTTGAAAGCTCCACCTCTTAAAAATTGGCAACCAAGTTCTTTAGCAGCAGTTGCGACTTCCAAAAGTCCTTCATAATCTTCTTCAACCGAACAAGGTCCAACCATAAATACTGGTCTATTTGCACCTCCAACTTTCACCCCATTAGAAAACTCAATAATGGTGTCATCTGATTTTCTATCTCTTGAAGCTAATCTAAATGGTTCACGGATGAATTTAATTTTCATAACTCCATCCATTGCATCAATTCGGTTTGGAGAAAGGGTTGTTTTATCACCTAATGCGTCAATTACAGTATGCACATCTCCCTCGTGAACGATTACACGAAATTCGTGTTCTTTCAATAAATCAGTTACAGCTTTTATATTTTCAGCCGTAGCATCACGTTCCATAATTATAATCATTGCTATTCATTCCTCATTTTGCATTAAGTACAATTATTAAAATTATAAAAAATAAAAAAAAATAATCAATTTATAATTTGGATGAAAAAAATAAAAGAGTTCGTTTCCCCTAACGCATTTAGTAAGAGATGCTTCGCTCAATATGACGAAATCCCACACGGTCATTCCCAACTGATTTCGGAATCTCTATCTAAACGCAACAGCTAGAAATATTAAATGCAGATAAACCCAAAAATGTTGCAGATGAACCCAAATTTTCTTCTATTTTTAAAAGTCTATTATATTTAGCAATCCTCTCCCCTCGAGAAAGTGAACCTGTTTTAATTAGACCACTATTAACTCCGACAGATAAATCTGCAATAAATGTGTCTTCCGTTTCTCCAGAGCGATGAGAAATTACAGTTGTATAACCATTTGATTTTGAGAATTTTATTGCATCCAAAGTTTCAGAAAGTGTCCCAATTTGATTAGGTTTAATCAAAATAGAATTAGCACAACATTTTTCTACACCCATTTTTATTCGTCGTAAATTTGTCACAAATAAATCATCCCCAACAAGTTGACACCTATTTCCTAACTGTTTTGTCAAAAATTCCCAACCAGCCCAATCTTCTTGTGATAGTCCATCTTCTATTGAAACAATAGGAAATTCCTCTACCAATTTTGACAAAATTGCAACAAATTCTTCACTTGAATATCCTTGCCCACGAATATAGTATTTATTTCCATTAAAAAATTCACTTGATGCCACATCTAGGCAAATTTTCACACTATCAGTTGAATAACCAGCCGTTAAAATTGCATCAATTAAAAGATCAATAGCGTCAATATTAGTTTCAAGTTCTGGGGCAAAACCACCCTCATCTCCTACCCCAACAGATAATCCTCGTTTTTTCAAAATGGATTTTAGTGAATAAAAAATTTCAGCACCGATTTGAATAGCATGAGAAAAATTTTCAGCCCCAACTGGAGCAATCATAAATTCTTGAAATTCTAATTTGTTATTAGCATGAACTCCACCATTCAAAATGTTCATCATAGGAACAGGAAGAGTATTCCCGCAAATCCCGCCTAAATACTCATACAATTCCTGTCCATAATACTTTGCAGCAACTCTAGCACAGGCAAGTGAAACACCTAGAGTTGCATTTGCTCCCAATTTCCCCTTATTATCAGTCCCCTCAAGTTCAATTATTTTTTTGTCTATATCATATTGTTTAGAAACATCATCTCCAATTAATGCAGGTGCAATAATTTTATTCACATTATTTACGGCAACCATAACACTTTTACCGCCATAAATTTCAGAATTTTTATCTCGTAATTCTACAGCTTCAAATTTTCCTGTTGAAGCACCAGAAGGAACAGAAGCACAGGCTTTTTCTCCTGAATATAATTCAACTTCTACCTCCAAAGTTGGATTACCTCGAGAATCTAAAATTTGACGAGCATGAATATTTTTAATTGACGATGACATAATTTTTCCCCTAAATTGTATACTTTTAATATAGGAAAAAATTAAACTCTCTTACAATTAGTAATATGTTTTAGGCTAGATGGTTATAAATTTCAGATGGAGCATTAATTAAAATAGTAGCACCACTTTTAAGTAGAAATTTTTCATCTCTAAAGCCCCAAGTTACACTTATGCATGGCATATGAGAATTTTTTGCCGTCATAATATCCACATCAGAATCCCCAACATATATAGCATCTTCTGGAGCAAAATTAAATTCGGTTAAAACAGAAATAACCGTATCTGGAGCTGGTTTTTTCTTAATTCCTTGAGCTTCATTTTCCCCAGCTGCAAAATCAATAAATCCTTCAAAATATTTTTTACACAATTCTTTTACAGCTAAATCAAATTTATTAGATACAACCGCAATTTTTATTCCTTTTGATTTTAAATTTGATAACATCTCGATTATGCCATTATATGGAGCCGTTTTGTTATACATATTTTGAGCATAATTTTCTTTGAAAATACTCAAACATTTTTCAAAGTTAGGATTATTTTTGCCATCAGGAATTGCACGTTCAATTAGTTTTGCAACTCCGTTTCCGACAAACTGTCGAACTTCTTCAATCGTCCTTGTTGGATATCCAAATTTTGATAGGGCATAATTTGTGCTATCAGCCAAATCATCCAAAGTATTTAGTAATGTGCCATCTAAATCAAAAATAACAATTTTTTTCATCTAATAATCCTCAAAATATATTATACCTCAAGAACTATTTGTGATAAATTATTTGTGGAAAGAAGGATTCTTATGGATAAAATTTCTCTTGAACAAGATAAAAAAGGTGAACACTCTATATTAATCTTAATTTTGGGCGGACTTGCTATTTTAGCGATTATTACTGGGTTATTGACAAATTATAAGAATGAAACTCTTACTTGTTCAAAATTGAAAAACATTTGTACAGTTGAAAAAATAAATCTTTTAAATATGAAATCAACAAAAAAAATAGTGGAATATTCAGATATTGCAACGGTTGGTTTCATGAAACAAAAAGTTAAGGGGAATAAATATGCTAAAGGGTATTCCTATTATCTTTTAACTTTTATTTTAAAGGATAATAATCCAAAAGTAATTTTTAAAAGTGAGTATTATGAAAAAGCAGATGTTGACAGTGATATATCAAGTTTACGAAGACAAATGGATGATCGAAATGTTGATATTGTAACATTGAAAAGAGATTATTAATAAAAACCTAGTATATCTAAAATTTTAAAATTTTGCCAAAATTATATCCTCAGGATATTCTCATAAGACATACTATAAGAGCTTTTCAATTTTAAATTTTAGAAAATAAATACTAAAATTTTTATATAATTTTTAAAAAATTAGTATTTTTTGTTAATCAATACATAAAATGGTGTACTTTTTGTTAAAAAATACGTTATTTTAATGAAAACTTTTTTAAATTTTCCGCTATAATAAAGAAAAGTTTAGAAATGTTAAGGGCCGAAACCCCTAATATAACAAGATTTTTGAACTTTTATAAAATTACATATTCCATTAATTAAAAAAAAGTAGTAGTATAAAATTATGATTTTAAAGGAGGTTTTTAACATGTTTACAAGCAGAAAAGAACAAAAAGAAATGCAAACTCAAATTATTGAATCAGCAGGTAAAATTTACAATTACCTATCTGACAAAGGTGAAGTTACTATCAACAAATTAAGAAAAGATATGGATTTGGATGATAACTTTACTTACATGGGTTTAGGTTGGTTATCAAGAGAAGACAAAATCTCTTATACTCAAAAACCAAAATCAGTTACAGTTAAATTAGTTTAATTGTATTGAAACGAAGTTTAAAAGGTCGAACCTAAATGGTTCGACCTTTTTTACATGTTTGTCAAATTTTCAAATAGTGTTATAATCAATTCACGAGGAGTATTTATGAGTAATAATATTTTTAACCCAAAAGGCAGAGTTGATAGAAGTACTTTTATTATAAATTATGTTGTTTTAATAGTTTTATACATTCTTCTTGGAATTGGTTTATTTACGATTGTAAAATATAATTATAAACTTATTCTACTTCCAATTATTGTTTTATTTTTCATGAAAATACTTTTTACTTTCAATTACAAAAAAAGAATTTTTGATTGTACAAAAAACCTCCAAGCATCTATAATTTTAGCTATCATTTTAGGATTTAATGCAGAAATTATCTCTCCGCTTTTGCCAAAAATCGGGAGTTCTGTTTGGTTATTTTTCTTGACAGTCGTGCTGTTATTCGTTGTGCCACCAGCAATTCTAGTTTGCATTCCATCAAGAGAAGACTAGACTTCCATGTCCATTCTTCCAGCAGATTCTTTTTCAGTCGCCGTTAGATAATCATCTTCAACAGCTTCAGTATATTTATCCAAGCGTTGATTTAAATCATTTAGAGTTTCTGCCCTTTTCTCAGCTTTATTTATAAATTTTATTTTGCTAGGGAAAATAAAACCTTGAGAATAAACTGTATTTTCTAAAGGTTCACTGCCATTATCAACAACTTCAGCTGCTAAAGCATTGCGATGATTGCATTTTCTAATAATAATATCCACAGGATTCTCTGCTTGTCTTTCGACAGCTTCATCAAAAGAATTCCAAAACTTTATAAAACTACTAGTAGAAAGGTCTGCTGTTTGTTTTTTAAGAATGGCTTTTGCACTTGGATCTATTTTAATAGCCATACCAAAATTTGGCGATTGATAGTTTGGATTGAAATTTACGTTCATATAAACTCCTTATTTTTTTTTAATTAAACTTACATTTCACATTCTATTCTAATACTCATAAAAATAAATTTTGCTATATTGTAAATTATTATTAAAAAACGCAATTTTTAGAATTTTGAGATGTTTATAATAACATAGGTATAAAATTAAAGGGAAATTATGACTGAATCGAATTTGTCCATTGGATGCATAAATCATAATATCAAGCCTCTTGATACTGATAAGCAAAGTGAAAAGGGTAATGCGACTAGTTTTCTAAAACAGGACGCCCAACCTGACACAGTTGAGATAAATGGAGATGTAAAAACTCTTGATAAAGCTGATAAAAAGAAAAAGAAAAATTTTAAACTTGAAACGCCACAGATTCTTGCAGCTGCTGGAGCGGTTATAGCTTTGACCGGAATTGGTCTTGGGGTTGCTAAGGCAATAAAAAGAGGTAAAATTCATTTTGGAGGTATTCGAAAACCTTTCTCTCATGAACCCTTAATGCCACAAATGCCAACCCTAAAAGAATTAGATGCACATATCGCAGATAAAGTTAAAGGGGTTACATTAGATTATGGATTTAGTGATAAATTGACAACTAAAGCTGAATTGGAAAAGGCCCTTGAACCTTATACCTGTATTGGTGCAGGTTCTACGTTAGCAGAGCGTGCAGAAAAAGATTCGGAATTTAGACAAATTCTTAGAATTTTAACTGGTTCGAACTTCTCAGTTGATTATACGAAAGGAATAAAAGGACCTTTTAGCAATTATGACATAAGCTACACAACAGCCATTACAGATATTGATACATCAAAAATAAAAGCAAAAGATATTGAAACATTGTTTAAATACCTTATTGTGAAAAACAATGCTAATATTAATAATAATAATAAAATTATGAATTGGGATGTTTTAGCTCTATTGAACCAAGAGCCTAAAAATTCATTGCGTATTATGTCCTTATGTGACAAAGTCAATGAGCTTTATAAAACAAAACAAGGAACATCAGCTTATTTTGGAGAACTTGACCCGTTAAGAATCTTAAAATATAACCCTGAACTTTCTTCAAAAGATATGTATGTATTAGTAAAAGCTCTTAAGGAAGGCTCTCTAGTAAATTTCTTTGGGCGTTCAGTTGATCTTAGTAACCTTTCTCGATTGTTAGAAAGTAAAAATACCGATATTAAAAAAGTTACAAATATATACTCTAAATTGAACGACAAAGCAATAGAACACATCAGTTTAGATACATTAAATCAAGTTATTGAAGAATTTAAACCATCAGAAGCCATTAACAAAATAAACGCAATCCCAGAAAAAACACTTGAAAAAATGGACAATGGCAAGGATGTTCTAACATACTTGAGATTTGAAGATTATGTTGGCAAAAATAACATCAACGAACTTAGCCAAGCTGAAAAGAAAAAGTTGATGGAAAAACTTGTTAAAAATAATGTAAACTCCTTTGGTTACAGAGGTTCAAATCTTGGACCATTAATTCCAACAAATCAAAAAGAATATTGCAACTTGTTGAATAAACTTGCAAAATCAATTGGTATTGATACAAAACCATTGACAGCACAACAAAAAGCGTTCTTTGAACAAGGATTACACAACTTAGACAACAGTATTAAAGGTGTGGACTTTAATAAAGTTGAATTAGAACTAAAAATTCCTCGTTCTGAATTTGTTGCAAAAGTAACAGACGCAATGAAAACTCTTGAACCATTAGAACAACGAAAAGTAATGGACTACTATGGTTTTGAAATTGAAAATGGAGTTTTAAAAGGCTATCCAATTAATCTAAATAATGGCGATAAATTATCTGAAATTGCTTCAATGAAAACAAGAAAAGTTGTTGAAAATTTAAGACCATTAGTTATTGAATTTTCTGAAAAGAACCCTATAAAAGTAACTAATGCAAGTGCGGATTTTGAAAAAGATTTGAACGACATTTTACAAGGATTACCAGAACTTAGACCAATGATTGGTAAGGCTCAGCACAAAACTCACGCATACACCCTTGATAAACATACCTTAAAAGTTTTACAAGGGGTAGTTTCAAATTCTAAATTCCAAAATCTATCAACTGAAGATAAAAAGATTCTATCAATAGCATCTTTGTTGCACGATATTACAAAAACAGAAGGGGTACGTGACTTGGCTCACCCAATGGAATCTGCTTTTGATGCTTTTTACATCATTCAAAAAATGAATCTTCCAGAAGAACAACAATTGAAAATTTATGAACTAATCAAATCTCACAACTGGTTAGATAGACTTAACAATCCTAAAAATACCCCAGAAATGGTTCAACAAATAGCTCAAGATATTGCGTTCGACTCAAGACATACAAATACATTTGAACTTGCAAAAATTCTTTGTGAAGCAGATATGAAAGCGGTTAAAAAAGATAGCACATTCTTTGAACATCACAAGAAAACATTGGAACAAATGAGCAATATTGTTGACAATTATATTAAACGAATCCACACAACCCAAATCGTACTACCACAAACAGTAATTCCAAAAGCATCCCAAATTACAGGCGGAGTAACAAAATCCGCAGATGGGATTAAAAATACAGTTATCTATATGGATAACGTCGGAAATGATTTGAGTGCATATGGATTTGCTCAAGGAACAACTAAAGAAAACTGGCGAGGTCTTGTTCACGCCCTTGACAATGAAGAACAAATGGCCCAATTCAATACTTGCTCTATTATTGATACAGAAGCACTTTTGAGCACTTCTTATATGGACTCAAAAAGCTACAAAGTATTTAGAAAACAAGGTTTCATCCTAGATGTAAACACCAACGACATCCACGCTGGTTATTGTTCAGATTTTGGAACAGGATACAAAAAATCTATTGAACTTTTAAAATCAGATTACCTATTCCACGGTCAAAGAAAAGCAAATGGACTAAAACAAAATGTTTGGAGATCTGACCGCTCAAGATATAGAAATTACATCCCTGATTTAATCAAAAAGGCAATGGGAGTTAACGATGAAGAATATATGAAATTGCTTGAAAAAATTCAAGGTTGCAAATCATTAACTGACATCGAAAAAGTTGACAAAAAGTTTGCCGAAAAATTGAAACAAGTTTTTGAAGAAATGGAATCTCGCAAACGTTCTGGCGGACGTCAATACAACGAAATGTTAGTATCTAGATCTAAAATTCAAGGGGTATTTGCTTACGACAAACCATATGAAAGAATCCCAAAATTCTTGAGAAAATATGCTCAAGAAAATGACATCCCTATTATCATTTTCGGAAAACCACAATAATATTATTAAATTTTAGATACTCTAACAGTGCGAATTCAAATTTGTTTATTTGAATTCGCATTGTTGTTTTCTGCACTATATTTTCCCACACAACTTATATCACTACTCACATTAAAAAAGCTATCCTTTACTCTTCTTGAATATGTATTGACATTTTCAAGGTAATATACTAATATTTTCTTGAGGGTAAGGCATGAAAGAAAACGAATTTACTCAGAATAAATGTTGGGGCGGAAAGCGAGAATGTGCAGGGCGAAAAAGGACTTGCAGGAGAAAAATCCCTTTCAACCGAAGAATTAACGAAGATGTTTTAAATATTTTGAGAGAATATGCTCAAAATCATAATATTACAGAAACAGAGGCATTAGAAAGTGCAATAATTTTGCAATCTAATATCGAAAAATTAAAAGGAGATAAAATTATGAAAATTGTAATTCCATCAGCGGAAGGCAAATTGTGTGGACATTTTGGTCATTGTGAATACTTTACTTTTGTTGATGCAAACCCAGAAACAAAAGAAATTTTGAATATTGAAAAAAGAATTCCAGAAGAAGGGATTTCTTGCCAAAGTGCTAATTGGATTGCATCACAAGGAGCTAACGTAGTTTTAGCAGGAGGAATGGGCGGACGTCCAATGGCAATATTTGCACAAAACGGAGTAAAAATTGTTGCAGGTTGTCCAGAATTAGAAATAGAAGATGTTGTATCTCAATTTTTAAATAGCACTCTTGAAACAGGTGAAAATGCTTGTGGTGGAGAACATCATCATTGTCATGGGCATCATCATGGCGAACACCATTGCCACGGCTAATAAAACTTAGTAAGAATTTAAAAAAGAGCCTAAACGGCTCTTTTTTAATGGAGCGGGCAACGAGACTCGAACTCGCGATCTTCTCCTTGGGAAGGAGACATTCTACCACTGAACTATGCCCGCATTAAATTTTACAACACAAGTATATCACAATTTGTGACTCATTGCCAAACAAAAAACAACTTCTAAATTTCTTTATTTCTAAAATTTTCTTGTTGAACAATACAAATCAATTTATTCAAAAAGGCTTTATATCTAGCTCTTACTGCTTCTCCTGACAATACAATATCTGCCTCAGCCTTACAAGGTCTGATATAAATTTCAGCCTTTTGTGATGCATTCTTGTAAATTCCATCAGCTGAATCGCCTAAATCTCTTTCTTTTGCCCTTACATAAAATCTTTCTTTTTGAACATGACTTCTTACATCTACATAAATTTTGAAATCAAAAGCATCTTTAATTTTGTCTGTAAGTGTAAACAATCCTTCCGAAATAACAATTTTGGAAGGATTTGCTAATGTATAATTGTCATATCTTTTTGCAGTACCTGACATGTCATATTTTGGCAAGTAAACAGATTTTCCTGCTAATAATTCTTTGATATGTTTGCTCATAAGTTCCAATTCAAGAGCATGAGGAACATCAAGGTCATAATTTTTTGCAAACTCTGCAAAACTACCAGCTTTTTTAACCATTTCAGAACGATCATAATAATAATCATCAGTATTAACTCTGGTAATTGCATCTTCTATTTCAAATTCAGTAGCAAAAGATTTGATTGTGTCAATTATATCTAAAGTAATAGTTGATTTCCCGCTCGCTGTTTCTCCCGCAATACCAATTGATGCTGAACGATTTACATGACCAAGAATAAATCTTGCTAGTTTTGAAACAACTTCTGGTTTATAGCTTACAAGAATTGAACCTTCTGAATCTAATTCTTCTTTGAAGATTTTGTTTAATTGGATTTCCACTTCTTGAACTCTATTAATTGGGGTTGAAACATACATCTTTTTAGCTTTAATTTTTGATGATGTTGATTGAGTATGATTTAGAGCGTTTACCATCTTATTCCTTTTTCAAATTTTCTACTACTTTCATAGTCTTTCTATAAACTATAACAGAATTAAGTTGAAAAAAAAATATTTTTTGACTAAATATTAACTTTGGTAAATATAATTTAACAATTCATGATATAATTACACTTGAAAAGCATATTAAGATGGAGTATTGATTTATGAATATAAACACAAATTATCAAAATATTGCAGATAGTTATCTATTTTCAACTGTTGCAAAAAAAGTTAGCGAATTTGCGTTAAAAAATCCTGACAAAAAGATTATTAAACTTGGTATTGGAGATGTAACACTTCCTCTATGTAAAGAAGTTGTCAAAGCTCTAAAACACGCATCTGAAGAAATGGGTGAAAAAGAATCTTTTCATGGTTACGGCCCAGAACAAGGTTACGAATTTTTGAAAACTAAGCTCCAAAAATATTACGAAACTCACGGAGTAAATCTTGATAATGACGAAATTTTTATCTCTGATGGAGCTAAATCAGATTTAGGTAATATTTTAGACCTATTTGCAGTTGATAATACCGTTCTTGTTCCAGATCCAGTTTATCCTGTTTATGTTGATACAAATATTATGGCAGGAAGAAAAGTTGTTTATATTGATGCAAACGCTGACAACAATTTCTTGCCACTTCCAGATAAATCAATAAAAGCAGACATAATTTATATTTGTTCTCCAAACAATCCTACTGGAGCTGTTTATAACAAAGAACAATTGAAAGCATGGGTTGATTATGCAAAAGAAAACAAATCAGTAATTCTTTTTGATGCAGCCTATGAATGTTTCATCACAGACGAAGAACTTCCAAGAAGTATTTTTGAAATTGAAGGAGCTAAATCTTGTGCAATAGAATTCTGTTCTTTCTCTAAAATGGCAGGATTTACAGGAACAAGATGTGGTTGGACAGTTGTTCCAAAAGAACTCGAAAACGGATTGTTAAACAAAATGTGGCTTAGACGTCAAACAACCAAATTCAATGGAGTTCCATATATTGTTCAACGAGGAGCAGAAGCTGTATTTAGCGAAGTTGGGCAAAAAGAAATTCAAGAAAATCTAAATTATTACAAAGAAAATGCAAAGATTATTTCAGATGTACTTAAAAAACATAATATCTGGCACATTGGAGGTCAACACTCTCCATATATTTGGTTAAAATGCCCTAACAACATGAAGTCTTGGGAATTTTTTGATTACTTGCTCGAAAACATTCAAGTAGTGGGAACTCCAGGCTCTGGATTTGGCAGAAATGGAGAAGGCTACTTCCGCTTAACTTCATTCGGAAGCAGAGAAAATACCCAAGAAGCAGTTGAAAGAATGGATAAATTATTTAAATAAGATACCATTACAACAAAATAAATTTTAGAAGCGTTGGATATTTATCCAACGCTTTTAGTTACAAAAATTAAAACTCTTGAAATTATTTTACTTTTTTATGTATAATCATGGTTAATAAATTTAGTGTTTTTAGGTATTAGGAGAAAAGATGATTACAAAAGAAGTTAATGATTGGCTTAAAAAAGTTGAAACTAGAAACTACTCTTCTTGGGAAATTATGGAAGAATTTTCTAAATTCCATAAATATTTAACAAAAGACGAAGTTTTACAAATTAAAAAACGCTTAGAGTCATCTATTAAAAAATAATATTTTCGTAAAAAAGTGCAAAATATGTTATAATAAGAATATAGTTTGAAGAGGTTTCTTGATGTCTTATTATGATGATTTGCTGGAAAAAATTCCTAAAATAAAAAAAGTTTTAGATACTGACAAAAATTGCACAATTTACCATTATACAAAACCTGAAAAGCTATTGAATATCTTATCAGGAGGAACTTTGCGTTTTTCTAATGCTCTATATCTTAATGATAAAGAAGAAATCGCTTATTCTTACCGGTTAATTGTTAGATTGATAGATGAAATTCCTGAACTTAATCCAGATTTATTTGGTAAAATTAAAACTCATTTTAGTAACAAGTACAAACACATTGTCGATGGCGAAAATGATTTTCGTAATAAACTAGAATACTTCACAACTTCTTTTTCAACGGAAAGTGATAACCTAACTCTTTGGAACAACTATGCAAAAGGGAAAAATTATACTGGCTATAATATTGGGTTTGACAAAAAGAAACTCATTGATGAAATGACTGAAAACAAATACCTACCAATTTTTGGAAGTGTTATATATGACAAACAAAAACAGATTAAAATAATTCATGCGATTTTTAAAAAGTGGAATATGCTTTTTAACCGAGCGTTGAAATGTAAAAAAACAAATGAAGTTAAATTGTTTGATATTTTATTTGAGTTAATTGATGTTTTGAGTATTGTGAGTATCTTTTTCAAAAATCCACAATTCAAAAATGAACACGAATATCGAATTGTGATGGTAAATGCTTTTGGTACAGAGAATTCTAAACCTACAAAAGTGGTGGAAAAAAATGGATTGTTTGTTCCTTATTTAGAATACAAATTCTCTAAGGATTCTGTAACTTCTATAAATATTGGTCCAACTTTTGATGAGAATATTTTTTATACAAGTACAAACAGAATGCTTTTGAATTTTGGGTATGAAGACAAAGAAGTTTGTCGTTCTAAAATCCCATTAAGATACTAATCCCCAATTGTTCAATATAAATATTTTAAATTTGAGATAATATAATCTTACCGAAAATGGAGGACATTGTGCTTGTAGAATTAAATAATGATAATTTTGAAAAAGAAACATCAAAAGGTTTGAAGTTAATTGAATTTTATACCACTTGGTGTACATATTGCAGAAATCAAAGGATAGAACTTGAAGGATTTAAAGAATCTGATATGTGGATTGGTTTGGTTGACGGAGATGAATGCCCCAATTTAGTACAAAAATTTGGGATTAACGGGTTCCCAACATTCATTCTTCTCAAAGACGGAGAAAAAATTGCTCAATTTGTCGGATTCCACGAAAAATCCCAATTACTAAATAGATTAATGGATTACATTAAGTAACCTTATTCAAATCTCTATCAATCAAATAAACTTCACCAGTGTTATGGTCAAAGTGAGATTTTGCAATATATAAATCACCACTATCAACAGCAGATTTAATTATTTTAGAATTCTGCATGATATAATCCTCAACCCACACGGTATGTTTTCGTGCAAATTTGTTATTACATCCCATTTGACCAGCATGATCAATTACTGGATATACACATTTTAGAATTGATTGAAAATTATCTGTCATTTCTGGATAATGCTCATTTGCATAAGACATTACGCCACAATCATCATGACCTAACAATATCAAAAGAGGAACATGAAGTTTTTTTACTGCATATTCAAGGCTTTCTAATACATTTGGTCCAACAGTAATTCCTGCAACTCTAACAACAAAAAGTTCTCCTATTCCGCAATCAAAAATAATTTCTGGAACAACCCTAGAATCAGAACAACTGAGAACACAAGCGTATGGTTCTTGATATAGAGCGAGTTTTTGTAATGTTGAAAGGCACATATTTTTTGCAGTTGGAGTACCATTTATAAAATTTTTATTTCCCTTTAATAATTTTTCAAGTTCATTTTTTGCTTTTTCTGGTATATTCATTTTTCCCCCTCGGTTTTGTAGAACGGATTATTTCTCAGGTTTTAATTCTGCAAATTTTGCTTCCATCGTTGGATTATTTCTTGTTAAGCGTTTAATTGTTAAATCTTCTGCTTTACTATTTGCAAGACGAAGATTGTTTTCTGAGGACAATAGAGCTTCTTTTGTTTTTTGTAAATGATCTATTGTTTTATCAATTTCTTCAATTGCAGTCTTGAATTTTCTGCTTGCAAGTTCATAATTTTTGGCAAATTTTTCTTTAAAATCATTCATTTGTGCTTCAAAATTTGAAACGTCAATATTTTGAGCCTTAATTACTGCTAATTCTTTTCGATATTCTAAAGAATTTAAAGACGCATTACGCAACAAAGTGATTATTGGAATAAAAAATTGCGGACGAATAACGTACATTTTAGGATAACGATGCGACATATCGACAATTCCTGTATTGTACAATTCATTTTCTGGTTCTAATAATGAAACAAGAACGGCATATTCGCATTTTTTTTCTTTTCGGTCTTTATCTAATTCTTTCAAAAAATCCTCATTCTTCTTTTTTGTAGAAGTTGAGTCCATTTCGTTTTTCATCTCAAACATTATTGAGATAAATTCCCCACCTTCAGGGTCACTTTCTCGATAAATATAATCTCCTTTACTACCAGTTTTTGCATCATTATCTTTTTCAAAATATGCTCTTTGAAATCCAGTCGCTCTTAGTTTATTAAATTCAATCTCGCAATGTTGTTCAAGACTCTCGCCAACCATTTTAGTTGAAAGTTTCGCCTTAAAATCCTTGTATCTCGCAATTTCTTCATCTTTAAATCTAAGTTTTTCTTCGTATTGATCTTTCAAAGACTGCTCTTTTAATTGAGATTCTTTTTGAGTTAACTCTTTTTCGTTATTAAGTTTTGCAATACAAGTATCTTTTTCAGAAAGTTCCGTGTTCATTTTGTTAACAAGTTTTGTTAATTCAAGTTCTTTATCTTTATCAAAACTTGCCAGCTTATTTTTCAATTCAACTATTTCTTTATCTTTTTGGGCAATAGTTTCACTAATTTCAGACTTTTTAGATATTTGTTCTGTCGTAATATCAGCTTTCAATTTTGCAATTTCAGAATCTTTTTGTATAAGTTTTTCACTTAAATCCTTTTCAATAGCAAGTTTAGCCAACTGAACCGCATTATCTTTCTCCAACTCAAACTGAGCTTCTCTACTTTTCAATTCTTTAGAGAACTCTTTATCACGAACTTGTTGAACAATTGCTGAATACCCAGATTCATCAACTTGAAAAACTTCACCACATTTTGGACACTTAATTTCTTGCATAATTTTCACCCTTCCAAAATAATATTAACATTATTACTAAATTATGAAAAGAGGGAATTAAGCCGTTTTTTCTGGAGCTTTTTCTTCTTGTTTATATTGTGCAAAATTGTCCATTTTTGAATGCTGTTTATTAAAATAATCCATTTGTGGTTTTACACACTTTTTAATAATAATATTTTCAGTAAACATATCAATAGGTTTTACTGTTAATAATAAAACTGCGAAAGAGCCTAGAGATTTCCAAGCTTTTAGTTTGAAAATTTGTTTATCAAGGTTCGCACCCAAAGCTTCTTTATTTGTACAAGACTCTAAAACTTTTGTAAATTCTTGTTTCGCAAATGCTTTTAATTTTTCAGGTTCAGTATTTGCAATAGCACCACGCTTACAATTCGCCAATAACTTGTCATATGTTTTAACAAAAATATTTTTGTTTTTGTATGCTTCTTTTTTATCTTTTGAGAAGATTTCAAAATTTCGTACAAAATTATCTACAATATCTTCTTTGTTTCGTGCGGTATTAAAAATATCATGTTCTGCAGCATGGTGTTTGATGAAACGAAGAGTTTGTTCTTTTGCATTTGTAGAAATTTTTTCTCCTCTATATTTATCTATTTGAGAAAAAGCACTCTGCCCAATATGACCAAATGTAGCAGGTAAAATTATACTTGCAAAGGCTTGGAACACAGCTTGAGAAAATGCTCTTGGTCCATTTGGATCATATTTATTTCCCTTATTTTTATATTTATCATAAACATCTGCACCGAAATACATCAACGATGGAACCCAGAAAAGTCTTGACGCAGTTGGAGCAATTTCACTAATTGCAACCCCAATATCATTTGTATAACCCAAACCTCTCATTGGCCAATTGGCTAATGGGTCAACATATTTCTTTTCTTTTTTATGACCTTTTTTATTTTTATCAACGACCTGAGCTTCTGCTTTTTGAGCTTCAAAACTAATAGTGTTCATTGAGGTAATTTTCATTTTCTTCTCCAAGATTCCTTTTTGGCTAATGTGAAATTTTACAATTCATTTTCGTAGAACTCAATCATATAGCAAACATAACTGAGTTTCAAATTATTTTCTACACTTGTAACAAATTTTTAACAGTTAAAGCCTTCTAAATGCATCCAGTATCGTCTAACAAGTTATCACTATTAGCAGAAGCAACAGCCATTTGATCACAACGCTCATTAAATTCATGCCCGTTATGTCCCTTAACCCAAATAAATTTAACACTGTGAGGTTCTTTTGCCTTCAACAAGCGTTTCCATAAATCTTGATTTTTTACAGGTTGTTTATTTGAACCTTTCCATCCTCTTTTTATCCAACCATCAATCCACTTTTGATTAAATGCATCAACTAAATATTTTGAATCAGAAGTCAATTCAACAGTACTTGGCTTTTTTAACGCTTCCAATCCAACAATTGCAGCTAGAAGTTCCATCCTATTATTTGTTGTAACTTTATAACCTTGAGTCAATTCTTTTTTGTGAACATTCCCATTTTCATCTTCAGCATACAAAATAGTTCCATAACCACCTTTGCCGGGATTGCCACTACAAGCACCATCTGTATAAATTTTTATTATCATTATTTATTATTCCTCTTCTGTAATATCCCATCGTTCTAAGATGTCATCAGGTATTCCATCTAAAAATCTAGATGGTTTAGACAATACCATATTCATTGAGTAATCGTACATATCTACGGGATAAGTTATGTACAAGTTATTTTTAGCACGTGTCGTTGCCACATACATAAGTCTAAGTTCCTCATCCATTTCTTCTTCCGAATTGAATGAATATGCACTTGGAAATCGCCCATCTACGGCACCAATTATAAAAACACTATCCCACTCTAAACCTTTTGCAGAATGGATTGTAGAGATTGTTAGGGCTTCATCATCAGAATTCTTTTTGTACATTCCCTCAACACTTGCATCTGGTGGCTCTAAAGCTAAATCGCTAATAAAATCTTCTAAATTGCTATACTGAGTTGATAAATATTCAAAATGGTCTAAGTCTTTTTCTCTTTTTGAAAAATCATCATATTTATCTTTCAAGATTGGGCGATAGTAATTTATTACCGCAGAAACAATTTCTTCGGGCTTTTTGGTTGTAGAATAATCTCGAAGTTGTCCAAGAGTGTTAAATAAAGGAGTTAAACTCTGAGATTTATTAGATGGCAAAAGCTTAATATCGGGTTTTAAATCTCCTTTTATTATTGGCATTATATTATTGACAGTAGATGCCCCAACTCCTTTTAAGAGAAGTAAAATTCTTGTTAAACTTATCACATCATCGGGATTTAAAATAACTCTTAAATGAGCCACAACATCTTTTATATGAGCTGTTTCCATAAATTTTGGACCACCAAATTTTTGAAAAGGAATAGCTCTTTTTGAAAGTTCAATCTCTAAGTTATACGACATTCTTGCATTTCTTGTTAATACACAAATATCAGATAAGCTTATATCTTCATCCAAAAGCTCCAAAATTCTTTGGCAAATAAAATCTGCTTCCATTTGAGTATCTTTTGCACAAATTAAAGCTGGAACTTGTGGCGATACTATATTTGAAAATAAATTTTTTGTATATTTTTCTTTTGCCTTTGAAATAATTTCGTTTGTCAATTTCAAAATATTTTGGGTACTGCGATAATTTTGCTCAAGTTTTATAATTTTGGTATTTTCAAATAGTTTTGGAAAATCTAAAATATTTCTGAAGTTTGCACCTCTAAAGGAATAAATACTTTGAGCATCATCTCCTACTGCCATAATGTTATTATGTTCAGAAGCTAAAAGTCTTATTACATCTGCTTGAAGAGTGTTTGTATCTTGATACTCGTCAACCATAATGTATTTATATTCATTTGATAATCTTTTTCGAAGCCCATCATTATTTTCAAACAATAATTTTATATACAAAAGCAAATCGTCATAATCAAGAACAGAATTTTCTCTTTTATACGCAACATAAGCTTTATGAACTTCAATAATTTTATCTTCACAATGTGCAAACTGAGGGAATTCATCAGCGATAATTTGTTTTGTTGGAGTAACTTTATTTATACTTTTTGAATAAATATCTAAAAGGGTAGATTTTTTAGGAAACCTTTTCTCCTTTTTAGGAAATAATTGCCCAACAATATGATTAATCACATCCTCACAATCAGCTCTATCCATTATAGTGAAATTGTTCTTCAAACCTAAAAGTTTAGAATATTTTCTCAAAATTATATTTGCAAAAGAATGGAATGTTCCTCCTGCAACTTTTTCACACCTATTATCCAAAACAATTGTTGCTCTGGATAACATTTCTGCTGCCGCTTTTTTGGTAAATGTTAAAAGTAAAATGTTTTCAGGCTTGATACCATCTTCAATTAATCTAGCAACTCTATACGTTAATGTTTTAGTTTTCCCAGAGCCAGCACCAGCAATTACCAAAATAGGACCATCTTTAGATTTAACAGCCTCCAATTGAGCTTCATTTAAATCTTCCTCATAATTAACCTTGTAATCAGTTTTTACTACCGGTCTTTTTTTTAGGACATATTTTTTACGTTGAGTTTCTTTTTTTGTAATAATCTCTTTTGGCATAAAAATCCCCTACTTGCTTATTATAATTCAGCTTATTTAAGATTTTCAATATTGGATTGTAAAGTTTTGATACGGTTTCTCTTTTTTTCTTAAATTTTTTGTCCTGATTTGCCGACACTATAAAATGTGTAAAAGAAAAAGAAGAGATTGCTTATGAAAAAGATGTTCGCATTTTTTAGTTTAGTATTTCTATGGGTTTATAGTTGCAATTATGCAATTGGATACACTGGGAAATGGTTTAATCCAAGGATGCTAAAAACTTATATTCAACCTAATCACAAATATTCATTGATGATGAGACATGGTTTTGCAGAATGGGATCGATTAACAAATGGGAATGTAAGATTTAAGTACGTAACATCTCCAAATACGGCTCAAATACAGGTTTATTTTGTTAAACAAATTGATCAAAAAGAGCATGATAGAGCTATTGGCTTGACTAGAACTTGGAATGTTGGTCGAGAGAAAAAGATGTCAAAAGCAATAATTTATATTGCCGAACGAGATAAGCAAGGGCGAGAATTGCGTAAGGACCAAGCCTATACAACAATTCTTCACGAAATTGGACACGCAATAGGTTTAGAGCATTCGTCCGATCCAAAAAGTGCAATGTATTATGCTGAAAATGATATTCAGGAAATTTCAAAAAATGATTTAAGGCAACTGAAAAAACTATATGGATGGGACTAAATAGATATGAAAAAAGTTATGCTTTCGTTTGTTTTAATTTTGTGCATTCTCGTGGGATCTGTTACGATTGCATTTGCAGAAAATACTGTTCGGCAGATGGTATTGGTAAAGCATCAAAGGTGGGAAAATCCCCAGAGAATTTATACTTATGTTCCTGCTGGGAGTAGAAATACCGAGCTTATGAAGGAAGCTTTTGCTTATTGGACAAGAGTTACAAATGGTAAAGTTAGATTTATATATGTTAATGATATTCAAAAGGCACAATTACGGGTTCGATTTGTAAAGGATGCTTCTGTTTCATCAAACCATGATAATGCTTTGGGAGTAACATATTACAAGAAGGTAAAAACCGTTTGCAAAGGAATGTCATGTGATGCTTATATGGTTTTAACTACTATCGATATTGCAGACAATGCTCCGCGAGGTGCATTATTACGAAAGGATGCTGTTTTTAGAGTAATGATACATGAAATCGGACATTCAATTGGGCTTTCTCATAGCACAGATAAGATGAGTGTTATGTATCCTACAAAATTGAGTCGAAATCAGGCTTTATCTAAATCCGATTTCGACTCCCTTGCAAAACTCTATGGTTGGAAAAACTATTAATTATTAAATCTTCTATCCATGTAACTCCAACCATTTATGTGATAAAGATTTACAATATCTTTTTTTAGTATATCTTGAGTTTCAGATATTGGCATGTTCATAATACTAGATTGCTTTCTTGTAGATTCTTGCAATCCAAGAGCATGACCGATTTCATGTAGCATTGTTGTATAAACCAAGTTTTTGGAATATTTTTTATTCCCTTTGGTTGCAATTTTTATTTCTGCTTTAGTGATAATACCTTTTTTGACTGTCAGTTTGTTAGAACCAAGTGGTCCATCTGAGCCGTCAACTTTATCCACAAAAATAACATCAATATCTGCAGGTCCTTTAGGCATAAATTGAAATTTTAGTTTCCCGAAACTCATATTCTGCCATTTTTCAAAAGCATGTTTCATTGTGATCGCATTTTCATCTTTTGGGATATAAACTGTAATAGGGGTTTTTGTCCAATGTGGATAGGTTGATGTTTCTGCGTTGGCAAAATTTAACCATGTCATAACAAAAACGAATACTGAAAATAAACCTACTAAAATCTTTTTAATCATTTTTCTTCCCCTTTTTGAAATAGATTATATTCTATTCATTCCTAAAAATCAAATAATTAAATTCTTTATGCTAACATGACAAAGAAAGGAAGAGAATGTATGAAAAGCGAAAAAGAAAAAATGGTTAATGGTGAAATTTATCAACCATTCTGTGAAGAATTAGAGCAGGATAGATTTAGGGCAAAAGAGCTTTGCTTAAAATATAATTCTCTTCACGCAAATCAAAAAGAAGAAAAAGGAAAACTTCTGCAGGAAATTCTTGGGAATGCGGGAGAAAATAGTGTAATTGAACCAAATTTTTTCTGCGACTATGGATATAATATTGAATTTGATGGATTTGTTTATGTAAATCATAACAGTGTATTTTTAGATTGTGCAAAAATTAAAATTGGGAAGAATACTTTTATTGGTCCTAATTGCGGATTATATACTGCAGTTCATCCAACAAATGCAAAAGAAAGAATTGAAGGCAAAGAATGGGCCGAACCCATAACAATTGGAGAAGGTGTTTGGCTTGGAGGAAATGTTGTTGTCCTTCCAGGGGTTAAGATAGGGGATAGGGCGGTTATTGGTGCTGGTTCTGTTGTAACAAAAGATATTCCAGCGGATGTTGTAGCCGTTGGAAATCCTTGTAAAGTTATTAAAAACATTGAAAACTAATCTTTATCTGTGGAAAAAGAATATATTATTTCTCTATTATATTCTTCACCTTGTTTTAACAACCCTTTTTCTGCAAATTCTTTAATGTTAATTGCATTTGGATAAAACTGTGGTTCAACACAGAAAGAGGAACGCTTTTCATATCTACTGCCAGATTTTCCAACTGGTTGAGCTGATTTTCCTAAGTGGTTCGCACTATAGAATTGAAATCCTGGAAGATTTGTAGAAACTTTCAATTTAATTCCTGTTTTTGGAGATTTTACATTAGCAACTTCTACTAAACTTTTACCATCATAGTCATCAATACAATAGTTTTGGTCAAAACCTGAACCTATACTCATCTGTTCGTGTTCCAAATCTATCACATCCGCAATTTTGTGTGGAGTTTTGAAATCAAATGGAGTATTCTCAACATCGATAAGCTCTCCTGTCGGAATTGCTATCTCATTAGTCCTTGTAATTTTTGAAGAATTTGGCAATGTTACAATATGCTCATACACAGAATTTTCTTGGGTGTTTTCCGCTCCATCAAGGTTGAAATAAGTATGGTTTGTCATATTGATAACAGTATCTTTGTCTGATTTTGCTTTGTACATAATGTGCAAATTGTTATCGTTATCAAATTTGTAGGTTACACTAGCATCAACATTCCCAGGATAACCGCTTTCCATATCTTTTTTAGAATAAGTAAATTCGATACCGTCTTTTAGGACATTTGCTTTCCAGTTTTTTGTATCAAAACCCTGTGTGCCTCCGTGTGAATGTGATTTCCCATTATCTTTGTTGCATTCAAGTTTGTATTCTTCTCCATTAAGTATGAATTTCCCATCGCTGATTTTGTTTGCGTAAGGTCCGATTGTTCCGCCGGCATGTCCTACTGGAGATTCTTCGTATGGAGTTACATTATCATAACCTTGAGTTACATCTTTAATTTTACCATCCTTATCTGGAATTTTTATCCCAGTAATAGTTGCACCAAAGGTGGACAAATCAACACTTGCGCCATTTTTATTTGTTATTGTGTAGAGAGTCGCTTCTTCACCAGTTTTTTTTATTGTGCCAAAGGATTTTTTTTCTATTTTTATTCCATCATAATTATTATCAACATTTGTTGAATTTACTTTTACACTTTTTGTGAAGGTATCTTTTTCTGGTTGACCAGTAAATGCAACTGACTGCTGAATAACTCTATGTGGTGTATTGATACTTGAATTGAATTGTACGTGTGGATTAAAATCTATTGGCATAATTACTCCTTCTTTTTCTTTAATTATAAATAAAAAATTTCAAAAGGAATATTTTTGCTAAATTATTTGTGATAATTATGTTTTAATTCTTCAATGCTATCTCCACCGAATTTCAGAAGAATTTCATTTGCTAAAACCCACGCAATTCTTGTTTCTGCAACAACAGAACAGGCTTCAACGGCACAAACATCAGAGCGTTCAAAATGTGCTTCTGTTGGTTGATGGGTTTTTGAATCAATACTTTTTAACGATTTTTTCATCGTAGGTATAGGTTTCATTACTGCAGAGATTACTAAATCTTGTCCATTTGTCATCCCGCCTTCGATTCCTCCTGCGTGATTTGACGAACGACCAATTTCTCCATTTTCTAGCGTAAATTCATCGTGATATGTACTTCCGTAATAGCCAAGAGGGTTTTCACCTATTTCAACGGTTTTGACTGCAGGAATGCTCATAATTGCTTGAGCTAGTCGTCCATCAATCCCTCTGTCCCAATGGACATGAGAACCTAACCCTATAGGCAAATTTTTATACACAACAACAAATTTTCCGCCAACAGAATCCCCATTTTCTTTTGTGATGTCGATTTCTTCTTTGAATTTATCACAACAACAAGCAGTTCCAATTTGTGTAATATCAGAAGAACATTCAATTCCAAATTCTTTTAAGAAAAGTTTTGCAATGGCTCCAACAGCGACTTCTATGGCTGTTTTTCTTGCACTTGAGCGTTCTAAAATGTTGCGTAAATCTGTTTGGTTATATTTTATACTCCCTGCATAATCTGCGTGTCCTGGACGAAAAGTTGAGAAAGCTCTTTCGTCTGTAATGTCTTCTGGTGCGACACTCATTATTTTTTTCCAACTCTCAAAATCCCTATTTTTAACAACAAGTGTGATAGGTGAACCTAGTGTTTTGCCAAATCTTACGCCAGACATAATCTCTACCGTATCGGATTCAATCTGCATTCTAGCTCCTCGACCATAACCTTGCTGACGACGTTTAAGTTCACTATTTATAAAATCAATGTCGATATTTAAACCCGCAGGAAGTCCTTCAATAATAGCGGTTAAACATTTGCCATGACTTTCTCCAGCTGTTAAAAATCTAAATTTTTCCATTATTCTTCACCTTTATCTTGCATTTTAAGAAATGTTTGCACCTTTGTTTGCATCATTTCTTCAGTAATTTTGGGTCCATTGTTTGTTGGAGTAATTATTTGATACATCTTAAGCCAATAAGTTTCTTTTATTGGTTGTCGTTCTGCACTAATTTTTATTCCATTTGGGACTTCTTGTACGACTATATTTTTGTATTTATTTTTGTACTTTCTAATTCTAGCAGTTTTTTGACCTATTTTCAATTCTTTGAAAAATCTTTTTGTCGGAACTTTTACTGAAACTGTTTCGCCTGTTGGTTTTACGACTTCTCGAATTATATTTGCGTTTGGGGAATACAAATCTAAAAGTTTTTCATCATAATTATTTGCGTAGTATTGATATTGATCAAAAAAGTTCATTCCATCTTTGGTTGAGTAGGCATATACGTCGGAGAATGTTAACAGTATGCCGATAATGGGTAGTATAAATTTTATTTTTTTCATCTTTAACTCCTTTTTTATTTAGGTTAATGATTTTTTATAGATTTTTGCATTACCCAAGTTTTTATTCTTTTGTAGAATAAATTTGAATTTTAGTATATTATTATTGTCGGAGGAAAAATATGAAAAGAGTTTTGATTGTTGATGACGTTCCTGGATGGATAAGGTTTCACGAACAAAATATTCGCCATCTTAATATCTCAAATGTTGAAATTGAAACCGCAATTTCTGCAAGAGAAGCTTTATCAAAACTTGAACTATCTATTGATAATCCATATGATGTGGTTTTTACTGATTTGCAGATGGAATCAGATTTCTTACCTAAATATGCAGGAGAATGGTTAATAGAACAAATCAAAACATTCAAAGAATATACTTCCACAAAAATCGTAATTATATCAGCTTCTCCAAATATCAGAATAATCGCTGAAAGAAATCAAGTCTTATATTTGTCCAAAACAAATGCAAGAAATGCGGATTCCGAAGTGTATCGAGAATTATTAGAAAATTAACAAGGCAAATTTTCTAATAATTCCTGCAATTTTAAATTTCCGCCACCACGACCAATTCCGTTAAAAGTAGTATCAATAGTATAGCATCCCAATTCAGCAGCTCTCAAGCTATTCCCAAGAGCCAACCCCAATTCATTATGAGCATGAAAACTTAGTTTTTCATAACCAATTGTCTTTAATTTGTTATAATATTTTTCAATATCTTCTGGCTTTAAAGCACTATAACTATCCGCAAAATAAAGACTTTCTAAAATGTTTTTATTTCCCCATTGAAATAATTTAATATAACCATCAGCCCCAACATTTTGAATTTCCATAAGCTGAATAAATATTTTGTACTCTTTTTTGTGTAAATCTTCTGCGACTTTTAGAGTTTCTTGAATTTTGTCAGGATGGCAAGCAATTCTTACAAAATCTACAAAATCGTTGCTTTTATTTGGGAAATCATTTGAATTGTATCTTTTATAGTCAGTCATAACCCCCAGTTGTAAATTCCCTTTAGCTTCATAGAATGGTTTCAAAAATTCTGGAGTACATGTATAAAAAGGACCTTTACCTTCAGTATCAACGTGATTTCTATAACCAATTTCGTAATAGGAAACATTTGATTTATTCAAAAATTCCATCAATGTTTTCACAAAAACATCTTCAAAGTTCCATTTAGTTTCGTGTCCGCCATCACGAGTTGTGCAGTCTAAAATTTTAATCATATGAGTATTTTATCATAAAATTTTTGCCATGTTAGGTAATTTATTTTGAGTTTTGAAGATTGAACATGTTGTTAATCGAAAAGGAGTTTTTATGAAGAGTAATATTTTTAAATCTGCTATTGTTGAGATGAAGGTGTTGAGTAATTTGTTTATCGAAATGACTGCAAAGAGTTGTAATCAACATTGCAAGCATTGTTATATTGAATTCCCACAGTATAAGAAAGTACAGGATTTTATAAGTATTGACGTCATTAAACAAGCATTAAATGATACTACTCAAGAAAAGATTGAGTGTATTTATTTGACAGGTGCAGAGCCGATGACTCATCCAGATTTTAATACAATTTTAAGATTGTGTTTAAAGCGTTCAAATGTTTGTATTTGTACAAATGGTTCATATATAAATGAGAAAAAAGCACGTTTTTTGAAAAAAGTTGAGGATGAGTCAAACAATGAAATTATTTTTAAAATTAGTATGAATCATTTCGAAGAAGTTAAGAATGATGATGTACGATATCGAGGAGCTTACCGTCAAGCAGTTTTCGCAATTAAACATTTATTAAAATACAATTTTAATCCTATTATTTCTATCGCAAATTATTATTCAATATCCAACGAGGATTTGTGGAATGGCTTTACTCTGTTGTTTAGTAAGAATAATTTTGATATGGATAAATCTAATTTGCAGATTGTACCTTGGTATGACGATCAGGTATCTTGTGGAGGAGAGGGTAACTTAGGGGTTAATAGTGATAATTTAGATTGCGAAAATGGAAGAATTTTGACCGCAACTGGGGTTTATACATGTCCATTTTTAGCAAATGATTATAGGGGGCGTTGTGGAAGTTCTTTCAATGATTATACTAAAAGAAGCTCGCTTGAAACGAGCTTCTGTGATACTTGTGTAAAATCTAAATCCCCAATGTTTGGAATTGATTTTTCTCAGTTTGAGTAATTACTTTTGAGCGTATAATTTAACTTTAAAGTTGATAAGTAATACTTTTTTGTTCTTTTTATATGGAACAATTTCAACAGATTGAAGATCTAAGAAGTGGTCATGCTTGTACATTTCCTTCAAGAAATTGTCATAGTTTGAATAATTCGCAATCATTTCCATATTTAAACGAGCAACATTATATTTATCCTTTGCACCTTGAACAAAATTGTCATCTGCTGGGTCATAATCATATTTAATAGAACGAACTTTGATTTGGTTTGCTCTAATTAGTTGCAAAACTTCTGCGAATTCACCAGCAATCACAGCTTCTGTGTCCATTCCTGATTCAATTGGTTTGTAGAATGGTTTTCCGTTTTCTTTGTTTGCTGTTTCTTTAGCTTTTTGTTCTTCTTCTTTTTTTCTATATTCTTCTAATTTTTGAGTTTTTTCTTCAACGGTTGCTTGTTTTTGAGCAACTTCTTCTTTTATAGCTCCGTAACTTTGTACATTAGTTACAATTTGAGAACCAAAGTAAATTGCACCACCGAATGTCGCAACGAGTAATAATATAGGTATTAAAAATGGTTTTAATTGTTCACTATTCATTTATTATATTCCTTTTTGAATTTTAGTTGTTTGCTGGAGTGGTGTTAGCATCTCCATTTGGATTCTGATTATTACTATTATTATCTTGTGAATTATTGTTGTTGCCTGAATTGTTGTTGTCGCCTGAATTGTTGTTGGTATTATTATTGTTTGGGTCATCCTTTTTCGGGCTTGATGTTAATTTGTCCATGAATGATTTTAATTGATTTTCATCCATGTTAGTAATTTCAAAAACGTAAGGAGCATTATCAATTGTTGATGCTGTGCTTGTTACGATTTTATCTAAAGAACCTGATTTTAAATCCAGTTTACTTAAACGTAATTTTGAGCCTACCATCAAATTCTTTAGGTTTTTAAAGAAAACATAGACATCTTCAACAGAATCTGCACAACCTTTAATATCTACCATTCCTTCATCGCCAGTCATGAAATATGTTAAATACAAGTTCTTTGGAACGGCTTCTCCTAAAGCTGCGTAAGCAATAATCTTTGTACGGTTGTTTTTAAGAACTTTTTCAATTTCAGCTAGTGGGTCAAACTGCACTTCGCCACTAGTTGATTCGTACTGTTTAATTTGATTATCTAGGTCGGTTATTTGTGTGTCTAAATCTGCACTTTTTTCGCTAATTTTATTGTTCAAATTTTGAACAAACATGTGTGCAGAACCAAAAGTTCCAAGAACAAGAGCTAAAAGAATAACCGTAATAATTGTTGCTTTTTGCGGTGTTATGGAAATAACTTTCCCGTTACCTATAGGAATTTCTAAAACCTCTACTTTAGCAACTTTCTGCCCGCCTGCTGCTAGAAAATCAACGGCAATAGGGAATGCTTCGTTTGGAGCACATTCACCGATTGAGTGAAGAGAAACTTTAATTTGATCTTCAGGAATGATATTTAAACTCATTTCCATTAAAGGTTCTGTTCTAAATTTGTTGTCTTCTACTGGGATAATTGTTCCACCGAATTGTAACTTTTTAGATAATATTTCTGCAGAAACTAAATCTGTTTCCGAAACAATTACCAACGATGTTGAAGGCGTACTCATTAGTGCAATTTGTGCTGCGTTTTCAATTTCAGAATAAATTTCTTCCCCTTCGTAAGACTTTAGAGGTAGTGGCTCTTCAAAATATTCTAAAATTCTTTTGCCTTGCATTCCTAACATTTGATAACCGCTATTATTTACAATCATCAAACTCCAAGAATTGCTGTCATCATTCATTTGTGCAGTTGCAAAACCTGTTTCGTATAACGCTTTTAAATCTGCGAATAAAGAGCAACTAACGCTAACAAGTGATGAGCCTAAACCGGTAAATATTCCTTTGATTGTTTCTACAACATCTGCTTGAATAGCGGTGTAAAATACACTTCTTGAATCTGAATTTGTAGATGCTAAAGCATCAAACCAAAAAGGAATAGGGTCTTTACGTTTAAAAATATATGTGTTTTCTAAATCTCCGATAACGATGTTTGTTATTGAGGGGTCATCAAGTAGTAGTGGAATTCCTTCTTTCATTCCAAACCAAACAGTAGGAAGGCTTAAATGAACATTAGCCTTTTTAGGGTTGATGTTTCTCATCTGAAACAAAGTTTCAATTCCAGCTTTAAATTCATCATAATTAGCGATTTCTCTTTGTGCTTCATTATATTCTAATGGCACATTTGCGTATGATTTAATTCCTCCATGTCCGTCAACGACAGTCATTTCTAAACCGCAAGCGGGAGATACCGTAATGTGAACGTCTGTTCCTCCTCCGCCTAATCCCAAGCTGTCTAATATATTACTTCCCATATCTACCTTTTTACTCTTCTTACTATTATCTTATTTTTATTATACAATATATTTTGTAATAAAAAAAAACTTAACATAAATTTACACCGAACGGAGGAAAATAAATAAAACATGGATAATATCATAGAGAAGATAAAAGCTTTAAAAGAAAAGAAAAATGCTGTAATTTTAGCTCACTGTTATCAACCTGTCGAAATTGATATGGTTGCAGATTATGTTGGTGATTCTCTGTATTTAAGCCAAGTCGCAGCGAAAACGAATGCGGATATTATTGTTTTTGCGGGAGTTTATTTTATGGCTCAGACAGCAAAACTTCTTTCTCCTGATAAAAAGGTTTTATTACCTCAAATTGAGGCGGGTTGTAGAATGGCAGATATGATAAGCTTTCGACAACTTAAAGAGTTTAAAGCTCAACATCCAGATATTCCAACCGTATGTTATGTAAATTCAACCGCTGAAGTTAAATCAGAATGTGACATGTGTTGTACAAGTTCTAATGCTGTAAAAATTGTTAAAAGTATGGGTGTTCCTAAAATTTTATTCTTACCAGATACCTATTTAGGCAAATGGGTTGAAAAGCAATTAGGAAACGTTGAAGTAATTACATATCCAGGATTTTGTCCAACACATTTACAAATCAGACCGAATGATATTGAAAATGCTAGAAAAGCTCATCCTGAAGCTCTTGTTTTGGCTCATCCAGAATGCCACATGTCAGTATCAAGCATTGCAGATTATGTAGGTAGTACAACAGGAATTATGAAATTTGCAAAAGAAAGTGACAATAAATCTTTCATCATCGCAACAGAACAAGGAGTTGTAGATAGATTAAAACGAGATTTGCCAGACAAAGAAATTATTCCTGTGAAAGAAAATATTGTTTGTCCAAATATGAAAATGACTTCTTTAGAGGATATTTTGCACGTACTTGAAACAGAAGAAAACGAAATATTTGTAGATGAAAATATTGCACCAAAGGCAGTAAGATGTATTGATAGGATGTTAGAGGTTTCAAAATAAGAATATGGAAGAAAATAATAACAATGAAGTAATTTATGGTAAAAACTCTGTAATGGAAGCTCTAATTGCCGGAAATCGTGAAATCAATAAAATATTGATTTCAAAAAATATCCATTCAGATGTAAAAATTAATAAAATTAAAGAACTTGCACAAGAAAAAGGTATTGTATTTCAATTTGTTGCAAGAGAGAAATTTCAACCATATGCAGAATTTAATCACCAAGGTATCATTGCGCAAATTTCACCAATAAAATATATGGATTTGGATGATTTTATAGAAGCAAAAAAAGATAATTTATCATCTGTTGTTATTTTAGATGGAGTAGAAGATTCTCACAATTTAGGGGCAATAATTAGAACCTGTGTTTGTGCTGGAGTTGACGGAATAATTATTCCATCTCGAAGAAATGTTCAAGTAAATTCCACAGTTGAAAAAACAAGTGCAGGAGCAATAAATCACATCCCAATCATAAAAGTAAATAGTCTAGTTAACGCAGTGCAAAGACTAAAGGATAACAACTGGTGGATAATTGCAACTGATGCATCAGCAAAAGATAATTATTATGATGTTAGATATGATGATATGAATTTTGCAATCATAATGGGGGCAGAACACGCAGGAGTTTCAAAATCTCTTTTGAAAGCATCTGATTTTGTGGTTAAAATTCCTATGCAAAATAGTTTTAATTCTCTAAATGTTTCAAATGCCTTGAGTGCAATTATATTTGAAACTTTAAGACAAAAATTGACAAGAAAAAATAAATAATTCAATTAGATGACCTCAAAACTGCAAATTCGTTATATCATCTTGAGAGTAAGATTGGAGCAATATAGTGGTAAAAGAATTTGAACATTTAGGAATCCTTACAGATGAGATTTCAGATGAGAATATAGATTTCAAAAAGTTGCAAGAGTTAGAATCTAACGAAGAAGCAGAAGATGGCGAAGATGTCTTAAAATCTGTTGAAGATCCGAAAGTTCAAGAAAGTTTATTATCTGTAAATTCTGATGATAGCGTAAAAATATATTTACGTCAGATTGGGAAAATTCCTCTTTTATCTGCAAGTGAAGAACTAGATTTGGCAAAAAAAATCCAAGAAGAACACGATGCTTTTTCAAAAGACGTATTAGTTAATGCTAACCTTCGTTTAGTTGTTAGTATTGCAAAAAAATATATTGGAAGAGGACTTTCATTTTTAGATTTAATTCAAGAAGGAAATGTTGGATTAATAAAAGCCGCAGGAAGATTTGATTACAAAAAAGGTTATAAATTTTCAACATATGCAACTTGGTGGATTCAACAATCTATAACAAGAGCAATTGCAGACAAAGCAAGAATTATTAGACTTCCAATCCACATGATTGATTCTATCAGCAAAATTCGTCGTACAACCATAGAATTAACAACCGAATTAGGAAGAACTCCAACAAAACAAGAAATTGCGTATAGATTAGGACTACCTGTTTCTAAACTAACTTCCATTATCAAATCTGCTCAATCAACTGTGAGTATGGATACCCCAGCAACATCAGATGATGATTCTTCAAAAATTGCAGATTTTATTGTTGATAACTCCACAATCACTCCAGACGGAAAAGTTTCTCAAGAAAATTTACTAGAGGATACACGAAAAATTTTAAATCAATTAAGTCAAAAAGAGAGAGATGTTTTGATTTTACGTTATGGGCTAGACAACAACGGAATGAAAAAAACTTTAGATGAAATTGGTTCTCAATACGGAGTTTCAAGAGAACGTATCAGACAAATTGAAACTCGTGCGATTTCAAAATTGAAAAAGCTTTGCAAAAATGAGAAGCTACATGACGGATTGATAAACTATTTTGGAGGCTAATCCGTCTTAATTGACAACTTTACATTTCTGCCATAGTATTTGAAAAGATAGAATTTTGAGGTACGAAATGAATAAAGCAGTTGATAAAAAAAATTATACAAAAGAAGAGTTATTGAGATTATACAATTTACCATTAGAAGAATTACTAGCAGAATCTTCTAAATATATGTCTAACAATATTGAGTTTTGCTCACTTATTAATGCAAGAAATGGCAAATGCTCTCAAAATTGTAAATATTGTGCTCAAAGTTCTCACTATTGCACAAACATTGAATCATACCCACTTGTTGATATTCAAGAGGTTATTAAAGCAGCAAAAGAATCAAAAGAAAATAAAGTTTCTCGCTTTGCAATTGTAACAAGCGGGAAAACTCCAGACGAAGGAAGAGATTTTCAAATTGAACTTGATATGATTAAAGCCATAAACGAAGTTGGAGGGCTAAAATCTTGTGCTTCTATCGGAATTTTGAATGAAGAACAAGCAAAACAACTAGCTCAAGCAGGTTTGAAAAGATTTCACCATAACATAAATACTTGTCGTTCATATTATCCAGAAGTTTGTACAACTCACTCTTGGGATGATAGATTAAACACCTGCAAACTCGTGAAAAAATATGGAATGGAGTTATGTTGTGGAGTAATATTAGGAATGGGTGAAACCGTTGAACAACGAGTTGAAATGGCAATGGAATTAGCTGAAATTGAACCGAATTCTATCCCAATAAATATTTTGATGCCAATTCCAGAAACTCCATTTGAAAATTATCATGACAAAATTGATGAAGAAAATGTTTTAAGAACAATGGCTATTTTCAAAATTGCTAACCCTAAATCCGTTGTACGTTTTTGTGGGGGAAGAATGAGATTATCTCAAGAAAATCAAGAATTAGCTCTTAAAACTTGCGTTGAAGGCATCTTGGTTGGGAATTACCTTACAACTGTTGGGAGAGAACCTCACGAAGATCTTGAAACCGCAAATAAACTAGGTAAAAATATCATTTAGAATTTATTTTCTACCATTATTCTCCCCTGGTAAGCACAACCCAAATTGACAAGCAGCATTATATGGCTTGTTACCTTCTTCTGCTTCGGGGTTTTCAGATTTGTCAGTGCTGATTGTTTCTGGCATTGTGTGCGGAAGCGTTCGAAATTCTTGCGATGTACTTTGTGTCGGGCTAACCATCTGATTAAGTTTATTCGGAACCAATTTATCCTCTATTGTTTGCCCTTGTTGCTGAGTAATATTGCAACTTTTTTGACCAGAAATCACATTACTCAAAGGACATGCACTAATCGCATCAAGCCCAATAAATAAAGAGCAAAGAACTCCCATTATTAAAATCTTTTTCATCATTATTATAATCTCCTTTTTTATCCATATGTCTAATTATGGAAGGTTTAGAAGGAAATTACATTAGAAAAAAGTCTAATTTTATTTTTCTTATTTGATTTTTTATTTACCTCATTCAAAACATCCTTGAATGGTACAATTGGCTCCATTTTATATCCACAAGTTTCAGAAAGAGTTCCCCCCATAGCAAACAATTCTTCTTGAGGATAACGCCTGCAAATCCCAGGGCGAAAGAAATGATTTTTACATTTTTTAGTTTCTTTATCAAGATTTTTGCACTCAAAAATTAACCCTAATTCATCCTTCCCAATGATTTCCAAATCCGAATAAAATTTATGTAAAAACTGAAGTCGTTTGAATTCTTTTTCATCTTGCAATACGTGCTTGAAATGTTTAACGTAAATGTGCGTACAACATTGCCCACAACCTTTACATTTACCCGTACGCCAATAATTTTTGTGAAGGATTTTATAATAGAAAAATTTCTTTAACTTTTCAAACATATAAACATGATAGTATTAAAAACTTTTGAATGTATTAAGATTTGTAAATATATAAAAGAAAAAACGCAAATATAAATCTTGAGGACAATTAAATCAAATGTAAACCGAATAAATTAAAAACACATAACCTATATACAGTTTTATAACTGACATAATACTATAACATAACCAAAAAATAACCAACCTTGACCTCTAACGAGGTCTTTTTTTTGAGCTTCATCATATTATTTGTTAAAATGTTTATTGACATCATATAAACAAAAGTCTAACAACACTGAAAAAGAACTTGCTCTAAACTTCTTCATACATGTAACAAAATCTTAACAAATTTAGATTGTTTTCTAAAGTTTTCGACTTCGAATGCCGAAGATATATTTGTAAGGAAACAAAGGGATACAATCTAATGAGTTTAAATGTAAATTATAGTTCATTATACAAAAACGGCATTGATACTTCTATCCTTAAAGACGTATCACAAGAAATTCTTCGCCGTGCAGCTCAAAAGAGTGCATCTTATTCAAATAATTCAGCAGCTCAAGTTCAATCTATCGCAAAACCTGTTGAATTAGGAGTTGACTTATACCAAGGTAAAATTGATACTAACCTACAAAAACAAATTGCTATGAACAATTCTGTTCAATTCCAATTTAACCAATCTACATTAGCATCTATTCAATATTTGAATTCTCAAGCATCAGTCGTTAATAGACTTGATGGTAAATATATGCCTGCAGTAAATGAAGTTGTTACTGAAACTCAAAAAGCAACAGAAACTAATTCAGCTTCTCATTTTATCAGCATTTTCGCTGCTGCAGCGTCTAAAGACAAAGATGGTTCAAACCCTTTCTACCGTGGAGAGCTTCTTGCTTCTAAATCAGAAAAAGAAGAAGCTAAAGGGGTTGACTCTTTGAAAAGTATTTTTTCTTAATAAATTTCCTTAAATTTCCTTTCCTTATGTTTACTATTATTTAAACAAATTCTCCCTTCATGGGGGATTTTTTTTTGCTTCTAAAAGTTAAAATCCTCTATGTAATATGAACAATATTTTCGGAAAGGTTAGGGATATAATGAAAAACAATTTTTGGTTTATCGTCGCATGTGTTTTAGTCTTTTTTGTAGGATACAACGTGAATGACGTTGCAGTATCAATTCCTAGATACAAAGTTGCAGTCGTAGATGTTCCTACAATCTTATCGAAATCTTCAGAAATGCAAACTCTGAAAATTTCACAAGATAAAAAAATGGAAGAATTAAATACCTTGATTTCTAAAGCTCAAAATGAAATAGTAAATGAGCCTGACAGAAATAAAGCCCTACAAAAAGAAGCAACATACAGAAAACAAATTGAATCTCAAAAACAACAAATGGAAGAAGAATACAACAGTAAAATCACCAAAATCACTAACAAAATTCGTACATTGATTTCAAACGAAGCAAAACACGAAAATTACAACCTAGTTCTGCCAACAGGAATGGTAATTTCTGGAGGGGAAGATATTACAGAACAAGTTGTTAAAAAACTTAAATAGTCATTTCTTCGTTTATTCCATTAAACTTGCAGCATTATATGAACTTCTAACTAACGGTCCTATTTGCGAATGCTTGATTCCAACAGATGTTGCAAGTTTTTTTAATTCTTCATATTCTTCTGGTTTATAATATTTTCCAACAGGATAATGTTCCTTGGATGGTTGAATATATTGCCCAACTGTCAAAATATCACAACCAACATTATATAAATCCTCAAAAGTTTCTTTTATTTGCTCAAAATTTTCACCAAGTCCAATTATTAAGCCTGACTTTGTTTTAATATTACTATTTTCTTTAATATATTTCAAAACTGAAAGTGATACATCATAATTGCCTTGAGGCCGAACTGTTTTAAATATTCCTCGCACAGCTTCTATATTATGATTAAAAACGTCAGGATGAGCTTTGATAATAGTATTCAAAGACTCAATATTACCTTTAAAATCAGGAGTTAAAATTTCAATTTTGGTATCAGGGGAAATCTTACGAATTTCTTCAATACACTTTGCAAAATGTTCAGCCCCACCATCTGGGAGATCATCTCTCGTAACAGATGTTATTACTGCATACTTTAACCCTAAATCTTTCACCGCTTTAGCAATATGCTTAGGCTCATCAACATCAAGAGGTTCTGGCTTTTGGCATGAAATATTACAGTATTTACAATTTCTAGTACACACCCCACCCATAATTAAAAAAGTTGCTGTGTGTTTTGTATAACATTCATTTTTATTAGGGCAACGTGCATTTTCGCAAACTGTATTTAAACAATTAGCTTTAAGAATTTTTCTCACTGTCCTTGTTTTATCAGTATCAATAATTGGTCTTTTTAAATATTCGGGTAATCTTTCACGCACTTTTTTGTTCCTTCTCGTTTTTATAATTATATAACAAATTAATTTTTGTTTGATTTTTATACAAATACGTTATATAAGTATATTAACAAGATAAATATAAAACAGGAGCAATAAAATGAAAAAATTAGTATTATTAGTAACATTAATTTCATTCTCTGGAGCAACATTTGCAGCAGAACCATTGTTACTAGAGCCACTAACTCCAGCACAGTTAGGAAATACAGTTCCAACAGCTACTACACAACAAGGGGCAACACCAAAAGTTATGGTTCAAGGAACAAATGGAGTTTACGAAGCTACATATACTCCTCAATTAGGTGCAAACATGGTTCCTCAAAATGCAGCTGCTGAAGGAAAACCAGTTCCAGAAAAACGCCAACCAAGAGTAAAAATTCGTACAAAACAAAGAAGCCAAGGCAATTCATACTGGAATCCAGGTGGAAAAGGAACAAAATCTTACTTCTAATAAGTATTAAACATATTTTTTTTAAGCGAAATATCTAGTCATGGTATTTCGCTTTTTACATGGCAAATAATTCTGCAAAACCCCTGTAAAAATAAGCTTCTTAAGACATGAGTTTAAATCCAAATAGCATGACCGTCAACTACATGTACTAGAAAAGCTTTAATAATTCTATGTTGTTTTCATCTTTTTAAATGATGTTAATAAATTGTAATATTATAGAATAGATATGTAATAAATAAGGAATTGGGCAGGTTAATGGAACAGAATTTTGATTTTTCCTCTTACAATAGCATAAAACGTTTGTCAGAAGATGAACTCACTACATTGTGGGAGAAATATCTTGCTAACAAATCAGATAAACAAGCAAGAGATGAAATTATTGTGCAATACATTTATCTTGTTCGTTACGCCGTTGGACGTGTAAGAGTATCTCTTCCTGCAACAATTTCAGTAGAAGATATTGCTGGCTATGGAGTTGAGGGTTTAATCAACGCAGTTGAAAGATTTTCTCCTCAACACAATACAAGATTTGAAACATACGCACTTATTAGAATTCGTGGTGCAATTTTAGACAAAATCAGAGCTCAAGATTTTTTACCGAGAACTGTTAGAAAAAAAATTAAAGATATTAAACAAGCAACAGAAAGATTAAAACAAGAATTAGGTAGAATTCCTACATCTTCTGAAATCGCTAATTACCTAGATATGGATGTGGAAAAAGTTAATCAAATTATTTCTGAAGACATTACAATCACATCTATTTACGAAAAACGTGGTAGTTCAGATGATAGCATGGAAATCATCGATACCGTTGAAGATGCAAATAAGCTAACCCCTCAAGAACGAATGGAAGAACAAAGCGTAAAAACAGATTTGCAACGAGCGTTGCAACGTCTTCCAGAAAGAGAACGAGTACTCATGGTTCTTTATTATCAAGAAAACATGACAATGAAGGAAATTGGGGAAACTCTTGGAATGTCAGAATCTAGAGTTTGTCAGCTTCACGCACAAGGTATTATGAAATTGAAAAATATCCTTAATGAAAACCGTAGCTCTCGTTTACAAAAAGCTATTGTCTAATTTTATGGGGTAACATTATATTCCAAAATCACAAAATCTACTCTGTTTGGAAAAGTTTTTTCTTTTGGAAAATTAGGAATAATTTCACCAAAACCAATCGAACGGATTTTATTTGGAGCAATATTTCGTTCTTTTATAAGATACTTTTCGATTTGATTTGCTTGACGTATTGTTGTTTCCCAATATTCAATAGAATTATTGCAATCTAAAGCATCAGAATTAACCTCAATTACGCAGGAATTTGGAAGTTGCTGAAATATTTCAGCAAACAAAGTTAGAAAGGTTTTACCTCTTTCTAAAAGTTTAGTTTGTCCATATTCAAAAAAGAAATCTCCCCTCATACTTATAACTAGACCCTGTGGAACAATTGTATAAACCAATTCTCCAAACTCTTGAAGATTTTCTTTAAAAGTTTTTTCAATATTGTTCGTTGTATCAGAATAAATAGTAGTAGAAAATACCTGTTCTGATGCAAGTACAACAGGACATAAATTCAAAAAGATTGTCAAAAAAATAAAAAATGAACTTCGCTTAATTTTATTATTCACTTGAAACAATCCTCTCAAAAAAAATTATTTTCAATTTTGAGAGAAAAAACTATTAGCTAATTGTGTTATGGTTTTATAATTGAAGTTACATTAATATCTGTAAAATATTTTTTAGCACAATTCAAAATTTGTTCAGATGTAACCTTTTTAACACATTCTTTCATTCTTTCAGAATAATCAAAACCCAAACCAAGAACACCATATCTTGCATATCCACATGCCTGTTGGATATTAGTTTCTTCAAGGAATGCACATTTACCAATTAGATTATTTTTCGCATCATTCAGTTCTTGTTCAGAAACTGGGATTGTTTTAATTTTTTCAATTTCTTCATCAATACCTTTTAGAGAAACCTCAATATTCTTTGGTTCAGTTGCAATATAAACCATGAAAGTTCCAGAAAGTTTCAATGTATCATAAGAACTTCTTACAACATAAGCAAGTCCTTTTTTATCCCTAAGTTCAAGAAATAAACGAGAAGATAAACCACAAGCACCTAGAATTATATTTAATAAAACTAGAGCTGGATATTCATCCATTCCAAATGTTGGAACTTGCCAACCTTTAATTATGTGTGCTTGATTAAGATTATCTTTATGAAGTATTACTTCTTTTCTTTCTTTCAATTCTGGCTTTTCAATTTTAAAATTACCATCAACAGATTCCGGCAATTTTCCAATTGTATCTGCAATCAAAGGAATTACATCTTCTTTTTCTAACGCACCAACTATCGCAAGACTTTTCTTGCTATTATTCATAATTTGGTTATAAGCCTCAATCACATCTTCTTTTGTTATATTATCAAGATTTTTAAGAGCAATTGTTAAAGATGTTCCGTAGTAGTGATTTTCATACATCGAACTACAAAAAGCATCGCTGACAACCGTTCTTGGAGAATCCAATTCCGCAGTTATTTCACCTTTTAATTTAATTTTTTCTTTTTCTACTTCTTCAAATGTAGAATTTGTAATTACTTCATTCATCAACTCTACTGCTTTTGGAAAATCTTCATTTAGACATACAAATTTCAATCTCAACAAGTTTGGGAATGAGTCACTAGAAAAATCTATGGCATATTTTTCAAATTCATTTGCCAACTCTTCAGAAGAATAGTTTTTTGTTCCTTGTAACAAAAGTCTAGCCATCAAAACATAAACCCCTGGAATCTTTTCAGGTTCATTTACTGATAAATTAAAACACAAAGCCATTCTTGGAGTGTTATCATTCTTCTTATAGATATATTCAATTTTATTTTTAAGTGTTGAAATTTCTTTTGCCATACTTTTACTCTCTTCTTGTATTGCAACATTTTAACACGATTTCACCTAAAAGACAAATTCTAATCTTTCGTGTTATACTAGCCATATGGTTAATAGGGTTAAATCAGGAACAGTTATTGGACTAAACGCTTACGAAGTTTTAGTAGAAACGGATGTTGTAAATTCACTACCAGCAATGTCCATTGTTGGTCTTCCTGATACTGCAGTAAATGAAGCTCGTGATAGGGTAAAATCTGCAATTAAAAACTCTGGCTACACTTTTCCATCAAAAAAAGTTGTAATAAATTTAGCCCCAGCCGATTTGAAAAAAGCTGGAACAGGTTTTGATTTACCTATTGCAATAGGAATTCTAACTGAAGAAGAAGTCCTAGATTGGGAAAAGATAAAAAATTATGCATTCATTGGAGAACTCGCTCTTGATGGATTAATTCGTGGGATAAATGGAGTTTTACCCCTTGTTTTAGGACTGAAAGAAGCTGGGATTGTAGATATTGTTGTACCAAAAAGCAATGCAAAAGAAGCCGCATTAATTGACGGAGTTAACATCTATCCCGCAGAGCATTTAACGGATATAGTGAATCATTTTATTGACACTAAAATAACACCTCTAAAAATTGATATACAGAAATACTTGACCGCACAATCAGAAATTGAATATCCATATGATTTTAAAGATGTTAAAGGGCAACAAAAAGCGAAAAAAGCTCTTGAAATTGCAGCCGCTGGCGGACACAATATGCTAATGGTTGGATCGCCAGGTTCTGGAAAAACTCTTATGGCAAAATGTTTTCCTTCAATCTTGCCACCTTTAACATTACCCGAAGCCCTAGAGCTTACCAAAATATACAGTATCTGCGGATTGTTATCCCAAGAAGAACCACTAATGTCAAAACGACCATTTAGAGCGGTCCACCACACTGCATCTGCAAATGGAATTATCGGAGGCGGAAGTAATCCAAAACCAGGGGAAATAACCCTAGCACATCGAGGGGTTCTATTTTTAGATGAAATGGTTGAATTCCCAAGAGCTGTACTAGAAGTATTACGCCAACCTCTTGAGGATGGAGAAATCGTTATATCAAGAGCAACTCATTCTATAAAATATCCCGCAAAATTTATTCTACTCGGAGCAATGAATCCATGCCCTTGTGGATATTTAGGGGATAAAGAAAAGCATTGCACATGTTCTGATTTTCAAATTAGCAGATACTTAGGAAAATTATCAGGACCATTATTAGATAGAATAGACCTTCAAATTGATGTTCCTCGACTAACCCCAGAAGAACTTTTGAACACAAACACAAAAGAAGAAACTTCCGCAACAATTCGTCAAAGAGTAATAAAAGCTCGTGAAATTCAACTTGAACGTTATAAAAATGAAGGAATTTTCACAAATTCAGAATTAACTTCTAAACTCATCAAAAAATATTGTAAGGTAGATGAACAATCTCAAGCTTTACTAAAAATAGCAATAGTTAAATATCAACTTTCTGGGAGAAAATATGATAGAGTCTTGAAACTGGCAAGAACTCTTGCTGATTTAGACAATTCAAAAGACATTGGACAAATCCACGTGATGCAAGCTCTTCAATATCGTATGGGCGTTGATATTCCTATCTCTTAGTTTTGAGAAACTATATTCTGCAAATATTGCTTTAAGAGTTTAATTTTTTCTGTACCAATTACATTGAAATGAAATTCATCAAATCTTGTTTTTATATGAAAAATTGCTTCTTTAAAGACAACCATTCGGTTATTAAAAAAGAAAACAACTTTGGGTTTACATTCTTCGACTCTAAAATTTACAATATCCGCAAACGCAATACCTTCGCCATTTATCAAAAGAAAATCATCAACAATTTTAATTTTATCCTTTGTTTTAATTTTTTTTAAAATGAGAAATTGCGGAGTGTAAATGATAGTAAAAAGAATACAAACTACAAGTGTTACTAAAAAAGTTATTCTGTGCAAAAAATATAAATAAAGAATGAAACCACATATTAAAAAATATAATGTTAACACCCCAAGAATAATCATTTGAGGACGTTCTTCGGTATTTACATTAGATAAATTTCCCATACTTCTCCCTTATCTTTATTTGTATTTTATAACATCATATTTATCCATCAAGTCATTTTTTAACTTTGATGAAATTAAAGAAGAAGTAAATACTCCCATAACCAATCCGCCAAAAGCGTATGACATTGAGCTAAAAACATTCAACTTACTTTTGTATGGATTTTTTCTTTTTAGAGGAATTATCCCACCAATAAGCGAAGTTATCCCAGAAAGCAAAACCGAAAACTTAAACAATGTTTCCTCTTGCGAATTATATTTCTTTATAAATTCATCTGCTTTATCTTTTTTTATCACATAACTAGGTACTCGTGACGGTTTTGTTGGGGTAGATTTATATGTCAAAACAACATTATCTTGCCCAATATTTTGTTTAACTTTTAATTGCATACAAAAATAGTACCTCAAGTTAATTTGAATAAAATCACTCTATTTTCTAACCAGTTTGGCAGATAATCTATTGAACAATTCACCTGCATATTCCATCTTGAACAACAAATTCAATGGGATATAAATAACCATACAAACTACTGCAATGAAAGTTATTTTTATAATTTCAAAAGGAACTTTTGCTAAGTGAACAAATTTATCAAATTCAAATGCACATAAATAACAAATTCCACCAGTTATCACACCAGCAACTACCATTTTTAACAAATTTATAAATAAACTTTTATAGTCCATATCCATTTTCTTCGTAATAAACATTCCCAAAACACATGCATTGAACAATGTTACAAGGGATGTAGAAAGGGTAATTCCACCAATACCAAAGTGCATTTTTGAAATTAATACATAGTTAAGAACAAGTTTCAATACAATAGAAGAAAAAGCTACAACAAAAGGAGTTTTTGAGTCATTGAAAGAATAATATACTCTCGTTATAGAATCTCTGAAAACATAAGGAATAATTGATACAGACAAGAACCACAACGCTTCTGTCACCATAAAGGTTGCTTTTTCATCAAACAATCCTCGTTCAAATACCAATCTAACAGCATCCATCCCTACAACTAAAATCCCAATAATAATAGGAATTGCTCCAAAGAATAACACTCCGACGCCTTTATTAAAGTAATTTTTAATTCCATTATAATCTTTATCTGCAACAAGTTTTGCAAAGATTGGGAATAGAGGAACTAAAAATGCTGTAACTAAAATTCCAACAGGGAATTGGAAAACTCTGTTTGCATATCCAATCGCAGTCCACGCACCTTCTGAAATAGAAGAGGTAAAAAACATATCAACATAAATATGAATTTGACCAACGGTAGAACTCAACACCGCAGGGAATAAAAGTTCACAAATTTCTTTAAATTCTGGATTATTTGTAAATGCAAAATTTGGTTTTAATTTATATCCCAGTTTTCTAATATTCGGATATTGAATAATTAATTGCAAAATAGCACCAATTGTTGTTGCCCATGCAAGAGCGTAACCTTTTTGGTCACTTGGAGCCGCAATTACAACACCAATAATCGCCAAACTCATAATAATTGGTGATAAATTTGGCAACATGAATTGACGATAAATAATCAATATTCCATAATATATACCTACAATTCCACCTATAACAAGTAGTGGAGTCATAATTTTCAAATGCGTTGCCGCAAGATTTATCATATCTGGAGATCCACCTGATATGATTAACCCCATAATTTGCCTTGGGAATATAAACATTATTGCAGACAATGCAAGGAAAAATATTATCGTTGCAGTCATAAAAGTTGAATAAAGTTTATTAACATACTCAGAAGGTTTTTCCTGCAAATTAGGTATCAATTTTGAAAAAATTGCAACAGTAGCACTGTGAAAAGGACCACCAACTCCACCTAACAAAATCAAAGAAAGTGACGGAATTTGATATGCATAGTAATAAGCATCAGATACCATTGCCGCACCATAATAATTTGCAATAATAATATCCCTCACAAACCCTATCAATTTACTTACAATTGTTACAACTGCAATAATCCATGCAGCTTTCAATACACTCGGTGATTTATTTTCGTTAGTCACTGTACTCATTTATTCCCGCCAATTCTATGTATATTCTTAAACCTTTATTAGTTCCCTCCGCCAAAGGATAATAAAATGTTATAGTATTCAATCCATGATTTAAATATTTTGAAATATCTATTTTATTATATCTTTCAGCTGTATTTAGTTGTATTCTTTCATCAAGATTATTAACTTTAATATCTATATAGCTAACCTTATATTTATTATCAATAATCAAATTTGCATGTCTATTTTTTGAGAAAAAACTTTGAGTAATTTGATTTTGCTCAGAATTTGAAGAAAGAATAAATGGTTCAGTTGAAAGAGAAATTCCTGTATAGTAATGTTGAAGAATTTCCTCAAATGATTTTTTCAAATGATTACCCATATATCCTGCTCCATATTGGCTCATTCCAACGCCGTGTCCAAAACCTCCGCCATACGCTTTGACATATATTAAATCGCCCTTCTCATTGTATTCATGCTCAAAAATCATATTTGCACTTGGTAAAGCTTTTCCTTTATTCGTTAAAAGACGCCTAATTGTTAATTCTTTTTCCACAACATAATTGCCTGCATCCGTTTGAATTTCCAACTTCATAATTTTGCCAGATTGTCCACGTTTTAGGACATTTAACTTTTTAATTATGCCGATTGTTTCACCTTTTTTTACCACAGGATGAACAAAACCTGCCGAACTTTGAGCCGCTATATTATTTTGTACTGCATCTTGAATTTCTTGCCCATTCCATTCTCTCTCCCAACGGTAATAAGAAGAATTTACATCATAAGACTTTGGTTTAGATTTATAGAATTTTGTAGCCGCATCTTCTGATGACAAATCCCCAAAATATTTATCATCTGGCTTAGCAACAAGATATGGTTTTGGAGTTCCTGGGAATTTTTTTGTATATGGATCAGAAAAAGCATTTGAGTAACTCTCTGTATATCCACCAGCAGTTGAAGAATATTGTGCTAAAATCAAATCCCAATCGTAAGTCGCAACAATACCAGCTGTTTCGTCAACCGCTTTGTTAGACAAATCTCGTTCAGTATTTGCTCCAAAATACACCTGACTCGCAACTGAATCCACTACGTCATAATTTGAGTTTGCTTTAACTCTAGGAGATAAAACATAATTTCTTGCCGCTACACTTTGAGCTTTCAACGCTTCCAACCCAAAACTAACTGGCATTTCATTAGGAACAACACCTTTTAAATAATCTTCGAGGTAAATTACATTTATTGTATAAAATTTTCCTTCCTTTGGCGTAGAAACAAGTTCAATTTCTCCTCTATAAATTGCATCTTTCCCTGCTCGTTTTAAACCTGTTATCCCCAACATTCCATAATCAGTTTTAAATAAAATTGGGCCAGAAACCTTTGCAATAACATTATTATTGGAATCTTTTAATACAAATATTTTTCCAACCATTGAAACATTTATTGTATTGTCATTATCGAAAGTATTTATATAGTTTTTGCCATTATAAACTTCAAATTCACCTGTCCCATATATTGAAATAGACTCTCTTTCATAACAGTTAAAATTTTGATTACCAATCCCTACACGAACAAGTTTAGACTGCTGAGTATTTATATAAGGATTTGCACTTGCCTCTCTTGCTATTTGCAATGTTTTTTGCGGAATGTTATAAATTACCGCATCCGCAGGAAGGGTACAAACAAGTAAACTTATCATTAAAAAACTACAAAATCTCTTCATAGTTTTATTATATGACAAAAAATATCGGATTTTATGTTATTATCATAATATGTTCGGATTTTTTAAAAATAAAATTGAAAATTTAAAACAAGCTGTTTCTAATACAGCCCAAACTCTTGTTGGAAACGTATTAGCTAATGTTGACTCTGCTGATGAAAATTATTCTGAATTTGCACTGGATGATATTGAAGATACTTTAATTAGTGCTGATTTAGGGGTTGATTATGCGGTAGAACTTGTTGACAATTTACGCAACAAAAAAAACGCAAAACCTACGGAATTAAAAGATTACTTAAAAAACGAATTCAAGAAAACATTACTTGAAGCTGGACAAACTGAACTTAACTATAAAGATGGGGAACTCAACATATACTTTATTACAGGAGTAAATGGCGCAGGTAAAACAACCCTTATTGCCAAGATGGCTTACCAATTTAAACAAGAAGGCAAAAAAGTTCTCATTGCTGCGGGAGATACATTTAGAGCAGCGGCAGAAGAACAACTAAATATCTGGTCAAATAGAGCAGGAGCAGATATTGTTCGCCGAGATAAAGCAGACCCTGCATCAGTAGTTTATGAAGCTATCCAAAAAGCAAAAAATGAAAAATACGATGTAATTCTAGTAGATACTGCTGGACGACTACAAAATAAATTCAACCTTATGGAAGAATTAAAAAAGATTAAAACTGTCATTGATAAACAAGCTCCAGAAGCTTTAAGAGAAAGTATTTTAGTCATTGATGCCAATACTGGACAAAATGGACTTCAACAAGCAAAAGTTTTTTCAGAATCTGTAAATCTTACCTGTGTTGCACTAACAAAGCTAGATGGAAGTGCAAAGGGAGCGATAATTATTGCAATTGCAAAAGAGATGAAATTACCTGTAAAATTAGTTGGTGTTGGAGAAAAAATGGAAGATTTAAAAGCTTTCAATCCAGATGATTTTATTGAAGCATTATTTAGTTAAGTTTGATAAAATTCTCAAACAACTCATGCCCGTATTGAGTCAAGATTGCTTCTGGATGAAATTGAACACCATAAAGAGGTAACGCTTCATGCTCAATTGCCATAACAATATTATCTCTCGTTTTAGCCGTAATTTTTAATGGAGATTTTATTGTATTTATATCTGCAACTAGAGAATGATAACGAGTTACAGAAAATTCTTTAGGGATATTTGTAAAAAGTTTAGAGTTTGCAACAACTTCTATCTCAGAAACTTTTCCATGCATTGGCTCTTTATCTTTGATAATATCTCCCCCAAAAAATTGTGCTAAACATTGAAACCCCAAGCAAACACCCAGAATTTTTTTCGTCTTATAAAATTCCTTTATTACGTCCATTGAAATCCCAGCAGTATCTGGGTTTCCCGCCCCAGGAGAAATAATAATAGATGAAAAATTTAACTTCCTCAGGTCATTTATAGTAATCTTATCATTTTCAAAAACTTGAGGATTAACCCCTAATTCACGCAAATACTGCACAATATTATATGTAAAAGAGTCATAATTATCTATCAAAATCATAAAAACACCTCTCGCATCCCCCTAACAGAATTTACACAATAAATATTTTGAGCATCAAGCAAATCTTTTTTATAAAGAATTTTTTTCTCACATTTTCCCTCTTTTAACATTTTTTGCCTAAATGTTCCATTTAACAATCCACAACTAACAGGAGGTGTATATAAAACACCGCCCAAATTTACAATAACATTACTTCTTGAACCCTCTGTCAATTCCCCTTTTTCGTTGAAAAATATTTTATCATAAATTTCATTATTTTTTATCTTTTCAAAAGATTCGTTATAATATGGGCGAAATGTCGTTTTATGATATAAAAACACATCCGAAGAATTTACTATTTTGTCAGAAATTACAATCTTGTCTGTTTTTATTTCTTTCAAAGGCTTGAATTCGACTCTAAAGTTGCCATTCTTAGATAACAAAATTCGATACATTCCATCTCGAGAAAATGTAAGATTTTCAAGAGTTTTGTTGTATTTAAAATTTAATTTTCTCGCAGAAGTTCGTAATCGTTCAAGATGTTCACAAAAAAGAATAGGTTTTCCCCCTTCAACCTTTAGAGTTTCCAAAAGTTGCCAATCCTTTGAATTCTCAGCTAAAAAAGCCGTTTTTAGCATAGCCTCATCCCATTCATTTTCTACCCCAGAATCCCAAACAACAGCTCCTCCTGCTCTATAAATGTAAGACCTTTCATCTTTTGTCTTTTGCAAAATTCTAATTGGAACAGAAAACTCACAGCAATCTTTATGGATAAATCCAATAGCACCACAATACACATTTCGATTTCCAACTTCAACATTATTAATAATATTCATTGTACTAATTTTAGGAGCTCCTGTTATTGAACCACAAGGAAAGATGGCTTTAAAAATTTCATAAAGAGTTGTGCCATCTTTTATTTCAGATGTTATCTCCGAAGTCATTTGATGAAGGGTTTTATGAGTTTCTATTTCAAATAATTTTGGAACTTTTACACTTCCAGTTTTAGAAATACGCCCCAAATCATTTCGTAATAAGTCAACAATCATAACATTTTCAGCTCGATTTTTTAAATCATTTTTCAAAAAATTGATTTTTTCTCGATCTTCTTTTTCGTCACATCCACGCTCGATTGTCCCCTTCATTGGTTTTGTTAAAATTTTATTTCCAATCTTTTTGAAAAATAGTTCTGGAGAAAAAGACAGTATTTCTTCATAATTATTTTTAAAAAAGGCGTTATATGGAGTTTTTTGTTCTTTTAAAAAATAATTATAAATCTCATTTGAGGAATATTTTGTATCAATCTGAAAATCAAACGTATAATTCACTTCATAAGTATTTCCAGAAGCAATTTCAGCTTTAATTACATCAAAACCTTTTTTATATTCTGAAAAAGATATTTTAGGTTTAGGGAAAAGATATACTTCTTTTGGGTTTTTAACTGGCTCAAAAATCTTATAGTCAGAAAACACTTCAAAATATAATAACGGATATTTAGCTTGAATTTTCTTTCCTAAAAAGATATCCCTTGCTTCATATCTTATATAACCAACCAAATAATAATCATTTTTAAGTTTTTCGAGCTTATCAAACGCTAAAATAAAACTCTCATTATCAAAAGCAGTAATAATCTCTCTCGGGTTTTCAAAAATTTTGTCTGAATATATTTGCATAAGTGAATTATTTCACAAAATTAAAATATATTAAAATTTATTTATTTAAAGTCAATAAATTTTTCAACATGCTAAAATTCAAATATGGAAATTTTAAATACAGAAAGAACAAAATTAAATAATACAATTGAACTTATAGGCGAACCATCAGAAAACAACATTCTTATCGTTGGTGTTGTTCATGGAGATGAACCACAAGGGAAATATCTAATTGAGGAATATTTAAAAACTCATTATAACTTTCCGTCAATCTCAGATTTAACCCCCTCTTCGAAATCAAAGATTTCGGTCCTCCCACCAAGGGAGGACAAAAAGCTAGCACAACTAGCAAGAACTCTACGTAATAATATGACTGTACAAGAAATTAAAATATGGCAATATTTGAAAAATCGCCAAATTGACGGAGTCAAATTTAGGCGGCAATTCATACTTGGGAAATATATATGTGATTTTGTGTCATTAGAAAATAAAATTGTCATCGAGATTGATGGTAGCCAACATATTGAATCAAATTCTGATTTCCAAAGAGATGAATTTTTAAAATCGATTGGCTTTAAAGTTTTACGTTTCTGGAATAATGATATTGATAATAATATTGAAGGAGTAATATCAAAGATCAAAAACGTGATTTCTCAATGTCCACCCCTTGAGGGAGGACCGAAATCTCCGATTTCGAGGAGGGGAAGACTATTTATCCCTTGTCTAAACCCTGATGGATTGCAATTAAACAGACGAACTAATGCCAATAATGTAGATATAAATCGAAATTTTCCTACAAAAAACTGGGGAAAAAACGAAGGCGATAACGCAACTTGTGATGACGAAACTACAAATTATTTTGGAGGAAAATCAGCAGCAGGAGAAATTGAAACTCGGTTTCTTATAGATACTATAAACAAATATACCCCGAACCTTGTTATGACTATTCATGCACCGTATAAAGTTGTAAATTACGATGGACCTGCAAAAGAGATTGCAGAAAAGATTTCTAACATCATTAAATATCCAGTAGAAGCCAGCATTGGCTACCCAACCCCAGGCAGTTTCGGAACTTGGGCGGGAGTTGAAAGAGATATTCCAACAATTACTCTAGAAGTTGACGAAAAAATACAGGTTCAACAACTTGCCAAACCTGTATTTGAAATTTTTGATTATTTGATAATGAATTAATCAAAATCAAAATATAAAGTTGAACCATTGCTGGTTACTGTATAAACGCCTTTGCTTTCATCAGCTCTTACTGTTACACCTAATTTCTTTTGAAGAGCAGGGTCTTTTTTCAAAGCTTGTAAGTCTGAACGAGATAAAACTGCTCCATTTTTATCCTTTTTATCAGCTTTTCTCAAGCTATTAAAAATATCAAAGTTTGTCGAATTTAAATTCAAAACAGCTTCTTTAGTTGGTTTTCCACCAGTCCACTGATAATAATTGGAAACCTTACCATTTTTTACAATAGTCCTTGCTTGTTGGTCTTTTAAAGGTGCATTTCCTTTATGATTCTGAATTCTTACGTTTCCATTTACTTGAACATGAAAATTGTTACTTGGTTGTGCTTTATTTGCAACTTTTAAATCACCCATAATATGCCTCCGTTTATGTGTATGTATATAAAAAGTATTTTCTCATTCAATAATTGCTTAAATTTATTTATTATATTTACATTTATTCACAATACTTTTGTGTTAGTATAAAATACAAGAAATGAGGGAATTTATTATGAAATTATTTAACTCTTACACTAACGCTGTTGAAGAATTTAAGCCAATAGAAGAAAACAAAGTCAAAATGTACGTATGCGGACCAACTGTTTATGATTATGCACATCTTGGACACGCTAGATGTTACATTACTTGGGATGTTTTATACAGATATCTAAAGTTTAAGGGTTATGATGTTACATATTGTCGTAACGTTACAGATGTTGATGACAAAATTCTAAAAAAAGCTGATAAAGAAGGAAAAACACCAACTGAAGTTTCTCAATATTGGTATAAACAATTTGAAAATTCAATGAAAGCTTTAAACACACTAAAACCAGACATTGAACCTTTTGCAACTAAAACACTAGGTGAAATGATTGCAATGGTTAAAACTTTGATTGAAAAAGGTTTTGCCTACGAATCAAATGGAGATGTGTATTTTAGAGTAAAAAAATTCCCTAAATATGGTTATCTTTCAAAACAACCAATCGATCAATTAGAAAGCGGAGCAAGAATTGAAGTTGGAGATCAAAAAGAAGATCCGCTAGATTTTGCATTATGGAAAAAAGATGAAAAATTTGGATACAAATCACCTTGGGGCGTAGGTCGTCCAGGATGGCATATTGAATGTTCTGCAATGAGTAGAAAATATCTAGGCAAAACTATTGATATCCACGCAGGCGGAGCAGATTTAATATTCCCACACCACGAAAATGAAATTGCACAATCTGAATGTGCTAATGGCTGCAAATTCGTAAATTATTGGCTACACAATGGTTTTGTAACAATCAACAAAGAAAAAATGTCTAAATCTTTAGGAAATTTTTTAACTATTGATGATATGTTGAAAAATTATGATGCAAATACTTTAAGATTATTTATTTTAACAAATCATTATAGAATGCCTGTTGAATTTTCAGATGAAGCGCTAACTGCTGCTCAAGCAGGAGCAAAACGTTTAACAAATGCTAAACAAACTCCAATCAACGAAAATTTAGATATTACAACCACAGATGAATACAAATCATTTGTTGATGCAATGGATGATGATTTAAATACATCTAAAGCTCTTGCAGTGCTATTTGACCTTGCGACAAGAGCAAACAAAGGTGAAACCGATGCATATACTATTTTATATAAACTTGGCTCAACATTAGGTTTTACTTTTGAAAAAGCATCCTTATCAGAAGATGAAATTTCTAAAGCCATCAGCCACGTTTCAGAGGTTTTAGGTAAGGATTTCAAAACTATTGACGAAATTCTTGAGCTTAGAAAACAGGCTAGAGCTGAAAAGAATTGGGATATTGCCGATAAAATTAGAATTGCTTTTGATGAATGTGGTATTGTCCTAAAAGACACTAAAGAAGGAACAACTGTCGAAGCAAAATAAGCTTATTACTATAAATATAAAACTAAAGGGTTCGATAATATATCGAACCCTTTGAAATTATTAAATTTTTATTTTAATTACTTAATTCCGTTATCAACAATCGCTTTTGCCAAAACTCCATTGATGAAATTCGCACTATCATCTGTGGAATATTTTTTAGCAAGTTCAATTGCTTCATCTACAACGACTTTCATTGGAGTTTCTTTGATAAACAAAAGTTCTGAAAGTGCAATTCTTAAAATATCTTTATCCATTTTTACAAGTCTATCAAAATCCCAACCTTCAGAATATTTATCAATATTACTATCAATTTCTTCATGATTTTCTTGATAACATTGAGCAATTTTAATTGCATAATTTTTTACATCTCCTTCTGATTCTAGAGTTGTAAATTCAGCAATTTCAAGTGCCAATAAAGCTTTATCAGCAATATCAATCATTTCATTGATTCTACCAGTCATATCTGACGTCATTGGAAGAGGAACAGGAATATTTGTTGCGTTCATTGGTCTATTTAAATTAATTTCGTGTTCTGCTTCATAATCATCAATTTTATTCTTCATATCAATCAATGAACCCAATGCTAATTTAAGTTCATCATGGGCACTACTAGACAAAATTCTTACTGATTTTAAAACAATGTCGTCTAAACTTTCTTTTGAATAGTTTGTAATCTTTTTATCAAACTGAGAAAGCAATATAAATGCTAATTCTCTAGATGCTCTGCGGGCTTGCATATTTTTTACCTCATAAATTTTTCACATTTTACTTATAAGGTTATGCTATCATGAAAAATTTTTAACCTCAAGAAATTTCTTAATTTTAAAAAGAACTTATAATAAAACAGAACGGGAAGAATATTCCCGTTCCATCTTATAATTATTCAAGATTTAATCAAATTACGCTTATTCAGCATCTTTGTTAATATCTTTAATACTCAAAGCGATTCTGTGTTCTTGTGGAGTGAATTTCTTGATAAGAACTTCTACACTATCACCAACTTTGAATTTGTTAAATGGGTTAACATTTTCTTCAGCCATTTCAGAAACAGGTAATAATGCTTCAACACCAGGGAAGATGTTAATGAAAGCACCAAAACCAGTAACTTTATTTACTGTACCAGTAATAATTTGACCTTCAGAGAATTGTCCTTCAATTTGTTGCCATGGATCTTCGCCCATTCTTTTCAAAGACAATGAAATTCTCTTTAATTCGTTATCAATTTTAATGATTTTAACTTCTAAAGTTTCACCTAAAGAAATAACATCTGAAGGATGTTTAATTCTTTGCCAAGAAATTTCAGAAATTGGAAGTAAACCATCGATACCGTTGATGTCAACGAAAGCACCGAAATCAGCAATTCTTACAACTTCACCTTTAACAACTTGACCTTCTTCAAGTTCAGATAAGATATTATCTACTACTTGATCTCTTTGTTCAGCAACAGCTTGTCTTTGAGATAAGATAAGTTTGTTTTTCTTAGGATCAGCTTCAAGAACCTTAACTTCGATTTTTTGATCTAACAAACCATCGAATGGAGTTCCAGTTCTAAGTTGAGATGATGGGATGAAACCTTTCAAATCAGCTACATCAACCAACACACCACCTTTAACAACTGAAACAACTTTTGCAAGAATTGTATCGCCTTGAACTTTTGCATCATTAAGTTGAGCCCAAGCTTGAGCGAATGCAAGTCTTTTCAATGATAATAACATTCCGTCTTCATCATTTTCTTCTTTCAATACGTAAAATTCTTTAACATCACCAAGTTCAATTGGAGCTGCTTCTTCTGCTGAAGAAATCTCTCTGTTTGGTAAGAATGCTTCTGTTTTAGCACCACGTACGCTTACTAGGTAACCATCTTGTTCTTTTTTCAAAACAGTACCTTCTACGATATCAGCGACAGAGTGGCTGTTTGAAAAACTTTCTTCTAATAGTTTTTCGAAATCGTCTAATGTTGCTTGTGTCATTTGTTTTATTCTCCTTTTCTTTATTTATTTTCGTTGAATGACCAACTTATTATTTTATTTTTTCTATAACTTTTTCTATCACACTATCTGGAGTTGAAGCCCCAGCTGTAATTGATATTTTTTGTGATTTTTCGATTAAATCTTTGTAATTATCCAACTCTTGCTCTGTTTCAATATGAATAGTTGGAGTAATATTTTTTAAAATTTCAGCCAAATGAGTTGTATTTGCACTTTTCTTTGAACCAACAACAATCATTAAATCACTGTTTTTAGCCAATTCCTTAGCTTCAGATTGACGCATTGAAGTACTTTTACAAATAGTATTAGCAATAAGCAATTCTTTTGTTAGTGGAGTTAAATATTCAACAATTTTATTCAAAGTTGAAATCATTTGCGTTGTTTGTACAACTACGCCTATTTTCTTTGCGGATTTCAATTCTTGCTCAAATGCTTTTAATTCTTCTGGTTCAGTTGCAACCAAGACATTTTTACTAAATTGTTCAGCGTTAGCTTTTATTGCAATTACTTCTGGATGAGTAGCTTTTCCAACAATCACCAAGAAATAATTATTTTGTGCAAGTTCAATAGCCTTTTGTTGAACTTTTTTAACATCCGGACAAGTCAAATCATAAACTTCAAAACCAGCATCCTCGATTTGCTTAAACACCTCAGGGCTTTCCCCATGACTACGAACAACACAAATGCCATCCCCTTTTTCAGGAAGTTCTTTAAGCGATTTTATACCCATTGTGTTCAATTCTTCAATAACCTGTGTATTATGAATCAATTCTCCAAGCACACAAATATTACGGTCTGGGTTTTCACTTTTTAATTTCTTTACAGTTGTTACAGCTCTTTTTACTCCATAACAAAAACCTGCAAATTTAGCTAATGTAATTTCTTTCGGCAATTTTTAATTGTCTTCTTTCAAATGAACTCGCAAGATAGCCTTGCTGTAGAAACATTACAACATGAAAGTATTTTTAAATCAAGTTGGCAAAATATTAACTGGAGAGGATATTTATCCTTTGCTAATGAAACGGTGCCCTTTGATTTTTCGCTTATCATATTTATCTTTATCTCCTCTTGGGTTTGAAAGGGTTGTTGACCCCATGGAAATTCCATCATCCCAAGTTGGATAGTTATTATACAAATCGATATTTTCTCTAGGAATAAATGCTGTTTTTTGTTCTGGGTCAAATTCATTTACAAGTTGTGGCTTTTCTTCTGGTTTGTTTATTTTTGTGTTTGGATCTTGTTTATTTTGAGCCATTAACCATTCGTGAGAGCCTTTAGCTGGAGTATTTTTATTTTCGGCAACTTCATTGTTAACCTCTGATTTGTAATCCGGATAAGCAGCTAAAAATGCACCTTGATTTTCTTCTTTTAGGTTGCTAAAGTAAGGTTTAATTTCTTCAAATCTTGTTCCGTTTTTCGCTTTATCAAGTGCCAATTCATACAATATGTCTTGCGGTATTGATGATAATGTTGAGTATGGAATTCCACCAGATTGTAGCAATGTTCTAATCATATCTTTTGGCAAGAATGAGATTAAAGAACTGTCATTACTGTATTGGTATAATTTTAATATAATATTGGTATCATTTTTGAAATTACTAGCAAAAGAAACAAGTGCGGCACTATTAGCATTTGTTGCAAATACTTTCAAAAAGACTTCTTCAATATTTCCAAATTTAGAAACAAGTTTTTTGTACGCAGTAGAGATACTATTTTTTTCAAAGAGTACAGTGATTGTTTGTTTTAGTGTTTCGGTTTCGTCTTTTGATAGCTTTACTCCGGAAATAGATATTGCTTCAGATTGTACTGCTTCTTCAATTTCTTCTTTTGGAATCTCTGATAAAGCTGTGAGTTTTTCTTCTCTATCTGACATACTTTCGGCTTGTTTTTGTCTAAAGTTTTCAATTTTATCAAGAACAGCTTGAGCTTTTTGAGTCAATTCCTGAGTTTCTTTTTCGCTCATTGTTGTACTCAAAGTAGAATTATATTGGTTTGAAGTCTTATTTACTGCTTGGAAATTTGCTGGAGTTCCTACAGATGGGGATTTTACACTTGTAGGAGTTTGAATTCCCGCTTGGCTAGCGGTATTGCTCGCCCCAGAAATTGCATTAGCATTTGGAGCTGTTGGTTTTGTGGCAGCACTAGATGTATTTGCTGTTTTATTTGATTTTTCTGCTACGGTTGTTTGGGATAATGTTTCAGAAGAAATTTTTCCGGTTTCAAGTGCCTTACGAATTTTTGATTGTTGTTCAGGAGGGTAGTTTTTGATAGATGTTTCAACATAAGAATTATATTGTTGTCTTATACTTTTATCTACGTTTTTTGATGCCGCAGCTAAACCTTCACTAACTGCAGCATTCTTTATTGTGGACAAGTTTTTCGCAGCATACAATGTTTCTTCGGTCCCATTTTTAGAAACATTGTTAATATATGCAGTTGTCGCAAGAGCTTTATTTGCATCTGGAACCATTTCAGAAGAAAGTGCATAAGTCATGCATTCTGCGGCTCTTTCTTTTGACATTATAGTTCTATCAGCCATTACTGCCGTAGTAGTCTTGACATATTCTTGGAATTTCAAGTTACATTCGGTTAATTCTTGTTGTGCCTCTTTTGTTGTACAAGCTTTATATTCTGAAGGAATCCATTTTTCACCAGCAGCTATGGTACCAGTTTTAGCCCTTACATTTTTAATATCAATCATCGCTTTGTGGTCTTTTTGGGCGATGGCTGTTGCGGTATCAAAAGATAAGGTCCATTCTTCAGTTAGTTTGCTAAGAGCTTCTTTAGTCCAACCCGCAGCTTCTAATTTCTCAAGAATTGCAAGTCTTTCTTTCGGATCGGAAGCTCCATTTATAATAGATTGAATTTTATTTGGATTGTTTGATTTGATTGCATTGTTGATGTATTCTTCAACTGATATTCCTGCATTTTGTGCTGCTTGTTCATTTGAAGTGTACCAATTCTTTGGATTTAGCCCAGGAGCATTTTGGGCCATTTCAGATAATGCATTTTTTAGTGTTTGTTCTTCGGGAGTAAGGTCTTTTTTAGCTTCCAAGAGTTTTAGCATTTCCCTTGGAATATCTCGATCTTTAACCCCTTGTTTAATAAGTTCTTTTGCTAAATCATTTTTTAGTTTGATTACAGGGTTAGATGTTTCTGGTTTAAATTTCTTTTCGATATTTTGTTGTTCTTCTTTAGAGAGAGTTTTAAATTTTGCATATGTCATCTTTGCTTTTTCAAGCATTGTTTTGGTTGCACTAATGTCCTGCAACATAAGTTCTTTTGTTGCCTCTCCTAGTTGTTTCCAACCATTTAAGATGTTATTTTCAATAAAAGAATCTGTCTTGTTTTTAAGGTATTGCTCTTTATCATCTCCTGCTGGCATTTTTGCGTATTCAGGATCAACTTGTTTTAAGATTGCGTCAGCGTAAACTTGTATTTTTTCAAGTTCTGCTTTTTTATCCCAATCCGCAGGTTTGTTAGGAAGAAGTTCTTCTGCAACAGAATTGAATTTTTTCATGATATAAGTTGTTGTAATATCTCTTTTTTGGGTTGGGGATAATCGGTTAAAATCTTCTAAAGACATCTCTTTCCCGTTTGCATTTAGGTCTTTTAATGCTTCTAATGTCGCAATTAACTCAAGAACAAGTGCATTTTTCCCCTCAGGTTTTCTTCTTGCCATTTCAGCATTGATAGATTTTAAAAATTGATTAATTTGTCTTTTGGTTGGTTTACCTGATTTGCATGCACCTGTTTCAATTAAATATCGTTCTGCAATACTTCTAACTTTTTCTTCAGGGGTTTTCTTACTCCACTCGGGAGAGAAAAATTGTTTAAATTCTTCAAGTTCGCTTTTCTTTTGTTCTGTTTTTGGAGCTTGAGCTTGGGTATCTTGTTCATTTTTTACGGCATCAAGAAAAGCCTGTGCTTCTGGGCTTCTTTCTTCTTCAGGGGTTTGAAGTGCTTTTGAATATAAATCATCTATCGTTTCATTTTTCCCTCCGATAGATTCCATATATTTATTTGCAGCAATTTCAACATCTGTTTGAGACTCTTGAGTTTCAGAAATCTCTTCTGTTGTGTTCGTTGAATTATCTGTTTTTTCTGCTTTTTCTTGAAGTTGACTTTGTGCGGCTGTTTCTTTTAGAACTCCAAGTTGACTTTTTACTTCTTCGTCTGAAGAAGTTGGAAAAAATTTCGATTTTAAAGCTTTAGCTTGTGCTTCTGAATCTAATTGTCTAAATTCGTCGGAATTTATGTAGGTATATAGCTCTTCATTATTTTGTTTAACTTTTTGTGCTTGAGCTTCTGCTTGAGAATAATCTATTGGTTTAGCTGGTGTTGATTTGGCAGCATCAACACCACCAGCATTATTTGGGTTTTGCTGATTAGTTGTAATTGTGGTATCTGTTGTGAGTTTTTGGTATTTGTATTCTGTCATAGATTGTTCTCATACTATTCTTCTAATTCATGAAAAAATTTTTTCAGTTGACAATTTCAAAGATTCAGTACTTCTTTACAAAACTTAAAAATAGCCATTACACTTTGGCATTTGTGGTTTTGGATTATTTGTTTCTTCAAATTTTATTTTGCCACCCAAAGGTTGATATTTCCATTGAGATTCTCCAACCATTAGGTCAATCAATGGGTTTGCACATTCTGGAGGAATAATTGTTTCAAGAGTCCAATCTTCTAAACTTTTATTATTTCCTTCAAATTGTTGGCTATAGACAACACCCATTGTTGGTTTTTCTCCCTTGTGTAAAACAAGTTTACTTACTGTTCCAGGAAGAACATTATCTATTCCTGCAACTCTTCCTGTGTATTTTGCGTTTGTGAAATATACAACATCAACAACATTATCATTCGGTTTCCCACCTGCAAATATCATGTAGTATTTGTTTCCATTTCGTTCTGTGGATATTACTTCTTTTACAGGAATTCCTCTTACTAATTTATATGGTTTTCTATCTAATTGAACAAGTTTTGGGGCTTGGTCAACCATTTCTATTTTATTTATTTTTTCCATATTTAGATTGTTATCAACAGGTTCATTTGCATTTGCAACCATTGTTGTCATTGCAATTAATGTCGCAAGTGGAATTGTAACCATTTTATTTTGTACTCGACGAGGGAATTTATAGCCTTCTCCATTGTTGTTATCATCATCTTCGTCGTTTCTCATTCCAAATGGCACTAATCTTGGGTTATTTCTAACTCCAACACCGCTAATAGGTAATATTGCCATACTAACACTCCTTTTTTGTATTCAGTTTTTATAGGATTAACCCCTTAATCCCATCATTTCATTAACCTTGTCTGCTATTATAGCAGTCGTTTTACAATTTGTAAAGATATTTTGCCTATTTCATCCATCTTTACTAGGGTTACTCAAAGTTTAAAAACATAAAATCAAAAAATTTTGCTAGCACGATAATTAAACTTTAACAAATGTTAAATCACTCTTAAAAATTATCTGAATGAGAAGTGATACCCAATGTTGCATTATTATCAATCTCAATAACGTGTCTAATTATTGAATGTGCAGTGAGCAATAAATAAGGATTAATTTCTGTTGTTTGAGACATATTAACATTCGCAGATGCTTTATCGGTATTAGGTTTTAAATCTTTATTTATATTATAAGTTGTAACCGTATCCATTGAATATTGCTTTTTGTCAGAATCCATTCGCAATTGCAATTCTTCTTTTGGGAACTTATCATTACATTCAATCGCAATTTGAACTGAATTTGAAGTTTCTAAAAAGATTGTAGCAATTACTGTTCCAAAATTTTTAGTAGTAACCGTTACAGTCAAAACACTGTCACTTTCCTCTTCTCCTCCAGATTTTGTTTCTACTTCTAAATCAAAACCTACTCCATCCTCAAGAGGAAGCCAAGGAAGATACAACATTAAAAGAAGTTTCAATGTTTTTTGAGGATTATTTTCGGATGCAATAGAAATGCTAGCGTTAATTAATTTTGCCATTTCTTTCATTTGAGTCAAATCAGTAATTCCAGCTTTTGAAGCTTCTGTCATCGTCATAATAAGTTTAGTCAAAGCCTCTTTACCATTTTTTTGCAATAAAACAGAAATGTCCGCAAGATTTATCATTCCTCCAGATAAAATTTCTAAATTTTTCAAACTTGACTGCAACTGACTTGATAATTGGACATTAACAATTTCTTTTGTCATTGTTGTATTTAAACCTTGAAGTTGAGCAAGAATTTGCGCTTGTAACTGAGAAAGAGAATTTCTCTGCATTGCAAGTTGATTAGCATACATCATATTAAACTGTCCTTGTGTCAATCCTCGCTGAAGCATATAGACAAACTCATTTATATTTCGTGGCATTTGAAACAATTCTCTAGCATAAACAGCTCTATCCATACTTTGCAAAGTATTCAACTGCAAAGTTTCACTCACCTGTGTTTGAACAACAGGCTGAGGAGTAGATTTAGGAACAGAAACTTCTACTTTTGGAGCAACATTAGAAGTTTGTGATTGAGCGTTAAAAGTTCCTTTTGCAGCAAAGGTTCTCTGCTGTGCATAATTCTGTCCAAAGCTATTCAAAAATCTTCTTATGTCAATTCCTGCCATATGACTAATTTAACTGATTTTTTATCAAAAGTCTAGTTTTCAATCGGCATATAAGATTGAGGATAACTATAATCTTCCAAAAATCCTAGATTTTTATATAATCTCAATGCTTGAAGATTATTTGTTTCAGTCGTTGTATTAATTTCTGTAATTGGACTATTATAAATATCTATTTCCTTAAATATTTCATCCATTGAGTGCTTTAACATAATAGTTGAAAGTCCCTTGCCTTGATGTTCCTCTCTAATTCCAACAAGCGGAATATTAACAATGCTTCCTCCAGTAAGATTCATAAAAGAAAATCCAACAGGTTTGCCTTCATACAATAAAACACTTGTAGCTTTAGGCATAAATTCAGCATAAACATCTTTAACAATCTTAGTAATAATATCTTGAGTTCCTTCAATCGTTTTAAACCTAGGGTCAAATAAAGCATCAGAACTTTCATTAAACGACTCTTGAATAACACTAACTGCATCTTCAAAATATTTATCATTCCAAGAAACAACTTCATAATCTTCTGGTAATCTCACAACTCTTGCATGAGAAAACAATTCTCTTGAAGGTGTTCCTTTCATCATAAACCTCAAAACTTCTATTCCAACAAACTTGAAACCAAGTTTTGCAATAACACTAATTAATGATTTTTGTTCTCCTAACATTGGATAACAAACAATTTTTTCTTTTCTTAGATTTTGTGTAATATCGATAAATTTTGTTAATAGTTCTCTAGCACAATCCATCAACTTTTCTTTGTCAATAGAGTGAATAATATTTAATTCAATAGCTTCAGAAATAGCAGTTGTATAAACTAAAAATCCAACAGCTTTTTCATCTTCATAAAGTACAATACATTTGATTAGATCCTTATCAATTGCATCTAAAAATCCATCATAATCCAAAGGTTCAAGTTCAAAATTATAATCAGTCTTAGCTTTCTTTCTAAAATCTTCATATAGATTTTCAAAACTTCCATAATTATTCGCTGTTAAAATTTTTGTATTGTACATAAATATTTTTCCTTATAAAAAGTGGTGCATTTTTTCTTTTTTTGTTTCAAGGTATCTCTTATTATATTGAGTAACTTCAGAATCAACCTTGATTGTATCTAACACATTCAGCCCATAACCTTCAAGCCCAATGATTTTTTTAGGGTTATTTGTAATTAAATTAAAATCTGTATAACCCAAATCTACTAAGATTTGAGCTCCAGTTCCATAATCCCTTAAATCAGATTTGAACCCTAAAGAAATATTTGCTTGAATGGTATCTTGACCTTCTTCTTGCAATTTGTAAGCTTTGATTTTGTTACAAAGTCCAATTCCTCTACCTTCGTGGTCTGTCAAATAAACAACAGCCCCTTTCCCATAATGTTCAATGTATTTCAATGCGTTGAACAATTGAGAATTACAATCACATTTCAAACTATGAAATACATCACCAGTAAGACACATACTGTGAACTCTCACCGCAGGAATTTTATCAGAACCATCATCTTTAACAAGAGCTACATGTTCTGAGCCATTAACTTGGTTTTTATAAGCGTAAAGTTTAAACTTTCCATAAGGAGTTGGAAGAGTTGTTTCAGCTTCTCTTGTCACAAGTTTTTCAGATTTTAACCTGTATGCAATGAGTTCCGCAACAGAAATAAACTTCATACCATGTTCATCTGCAAATTTTCTCAAGTAATCTCTTCTTGCCATATGTCCATCTGGAGCCATAACTTCGCACATTACACCAGCAGGTCTATGACCACAAATTTTAGCTAAATCAACAACCGCTTCAGTGTGTCCAGTTCTTTCTAACACTCCACCCTTTTTAGCAACACAAGGGAATAAATGTCCTGGTCGTCTTAAATCAGAAGGCTGAGCATCTCTAGCCGTAGCTACTTCTACCGTCTTAGCTCTATCATATGCAGAAATACCTGTTGTTACACCATATTTTTCTGCAGCATCAATACTTATTGTAAAAGCAGTTTTCATTTCTTCAGTATTTTGTTCAACCATCTGAGGCAAATCTAATTGCTCGGCAATTTCTGATGAAATTGCAAGACAAATTAATCCTTTTACCTCTGTTGCCAAAAAGTTTATTTTTTCAGGAGTAACTTTATCTGCCGAAATAATTACATCCCCTTCATTTTCTCGATCTTCATCATCTGCAACAATAACGGGTTTCCCGTTTTTAAAATCTTCGAGAGCTTCTTCAATACTATCAAATCTAAATTTATTATTCATTATACAAATCCATTTTCTTGTAAAAAATTCATACTTATACCTTTTTTATTATCTTTCGCAGATAAAAATTTTTCAACATATTTTCCCAATATATCGGTTTCAATGTTTACATCTTGTCCTAATTTCAAATCCTTCAAACTTGTATTGTTATAAGTATGAGGAATGATTGCAACACTCACAATATTGTCCACAATATTTGCGACGGTAAGACTTACTCCATTTATCGTAATTGAGCCTTTATAAACCACATATTTTTCTTGTTCTTCTGGAATCTCAAATTGAAGGTTATAAAAATCAGATAATTTTTCAATATTGATAAATTTCCCCTTACAATCAACATGTCCAGAAACAATATGCCCACCCAATCTAGAACTCAAGGTTAAAGCTCTTTCAAGATTTACAGTATTCCCAGATTTTAAATTTCCGAGAGTTGTAACCTTCAAGGTTTCATCACTAATTTCAGCACTAAATTCAGAAGAATTGAACGCAATAACAGTTTGACAAACACCATCAATTGCAATACTATCACCAATTTTCACATCTTCTATAACTCTTTGACAACCGATGACAATTTTAGCCCCGTTTGCTTTAAATTCTAGAGATTTTACTATTCCAATTTCTTCAACTATTCCTGTAAACATAAATTTAGAATACCACATTTTTACAACATAAACCCTCAAATGTAACTAAATCGTAATACATTATTAGTCCTTGTTTAGGATTGTTAAGAGCCATTTCAAAATTCAATCTAGAGATTGAAAATTTATTTTTTTCGGATTTTTTCAGATTGAAAGTATTGATTTTACTCGGTTTGAAACCATTTTTGAATGTAAAGTTTTGTTAAAATTATTACAATATTAGTAAAGAATTAATGCAATTCAACCGATACATGTAGTATAATATATATATAAGATATACTTAACAATTAATCGCAACTAATAGCCAGAAAATATTTTGTTATAATCAAAATAGAAAGGCAGCGAATATATGAGCAACTTACAATTTCAAAATGATTTAGAAAAATTGGTAGAAATTTTACCCCAAAGGATAAGACAGCACCTTTCTTATGAAAAAATGGAAGATGTTATCGAGATAGTATTGGACATTGGCAGACCTCCAGAAATTAGACATGCTGATGGGAAAATTGAGTATATCGATGTCGCAAATGTTGACTATGAAGACATTTCATATATAACATCACACGTTCAAGAATTTACATCAGATAACCGTTCTGGAATTCCTGGAACTCTACACAGAATCAGTGCAATCAGAAATAGACAAGGCAAAATTGTTGGTCTTACTTGCAGAATTGGACGTGTTGTAACAGGCACTATATCTTGCATTAAAGATTTTTGTTTACAAAACAAAAGTATTCTTTTCTTAGGACGCCCAGGGGTTGGTAAAACAACCAAACTTAGAGAAATTGCTAGACTAATGGCTGACGAACTTAAGAAAAGAGTAGTAATTGTAGATACTTCTAACGAAATCGCTGGAGATGGTGATACCCCACATCCTGCAGTTGGTCATGCACGAAGAATGCAGGTTAGACAACCAGAATATCAAAAAGATATTATGATTGAAGCGGTTGAAAACCACACCCCAGAAGTTATCGTTGTTGATGAAATTGGGACAGAAGCTGAAGCTCAAGCTGCAAGAACAATTGCAGAACGAGGAGTAATGCTTATTGCAACTGCTCACGGTAATAGCTTAGAAAGCTTAATTAAAAACCCAACATTATCAGATTTAGTCGGCGGTATTCAATCCGTAACATTAGGTGATGATGAAGCGAAACGTCGTTCTTCACAAAAAACAGTATTAGAAAGAGAGAAACAGCCGACTTTCGATATAGTAATCGAAATTTTGGATAGAAATACTTTGGCAGTGTACAAAGACACCTCAGAAGCAGTTGACTACATCCTTAGAGGATGGCCAATCAGACCAGAACTTAGAAAAGTGGATAAAACTTATGAGTTCTCCCAAGCTCCAACCCCTGTACCTGCAAGAGTTCCAAACGTAATTGATAAAATTAACGCTCTTGACAACAAAATTGAACATCCAGAAAGTTTAAAATTTAGCTTTTCTCGTCAAAAATATGTTGAAGAAGTTAAAAAATTCAAAAAAATATACTTGTACGCAGTATCTAGAAGTATTGCCGAAAAAGTTATTGAGCGACTTGACTTAAATGCAGAAATTACTAGAAACTTGGATGACGCTGATATAGTAATTGCTCATAAAAACTTTATCAAAGGCGGAGCAAAAGTACTAAGCACAGCAGAAGAAAATAGAATTCAAATATTCTACGTAAAAACAAATTCAATGGCACAAATTCAAAAAGTCATAAAAGAAGCATTAGATATAGCAGAATTGAATGAAAAACAATCTTTCTACGATATTACAGAACGAGCATTAGACGAAGCAAAAGCTGCGATTGAAAAAGTTCTAGCAGGTGCAAAAGATATTGAATTAACTCCACAAAATCAACAAATAAGAAAACTTCAACACGAACTTGTTGAACAACACAACTTAGCAAGTAAATCTGTTGGCGAAGGTGAAAACCGCCACTTGAGAATAGTTGGTGGGCAAGATTATCAAGAAAAAACTGGTTCTTAAAAACCAATAAACAATTAAATAATTGAAAAAAAGTTTGAACCCTTTCTTATATGCGAGGAAACTACGTCATTCCATCAACTTTGAGAGAGGGTTCCCGTTTGTTTTGAATATTAAAAATCAATCTGTTGATATTCTGAAAAACCCTATAACAAAAGATGACTTTTGAAAAATATCCATTAAAAGATTGATGTAATATTTTCTATTCTCATTTATTGTAGTGGTGGGAAGTATTATGGTATTTCCAAAGGGGATAAATTCAAGGGATAGTTGTAATGGAAAATGAAATCCAAAATTCAATATCAACAGACGAGTTGTATAAAGAATACGACTGGTATCAAAACACTTTTCCTGAGCTAGTTAAAGGGGCGTGTGATGATTTTTTCGCAAATAATTTTGATATTGAATTTGTTGGATTGAGCAAAAATATTAACTGCCTTTCGGATGATGAATCTTGTTTTGTTACAAAAATCAGAATAAATAAAGATTACGATGTTTATTTTAGAACTACAGAAAAAGCTATTTCAATTATTCTGAATACTGTTTTAGGACAGTCAAAAAATAAATTTAATATAAACAAGATATCAGAATTGGAAGCAAAGATTATAACATCATTTAATAGTACAATGTTTGATTCTATTAAGGATGAACTTGACGAACCGGATCCGAGTGAATTGAAGCGTACAAATTTTGATGTAATTCATCTGTCTTTTATCATAAAAAGCAAGGACGAATTTTCAAAAAGTGCAGGTAAAATTTTTATAACGATTCCTCAGGTACTTGTCGAGCCAGAAGAAATAGAATCAGAGGGTAGTAAGTTCTCAGAAAGTAGTTTTCCGAATGCTGAAACCTTTGCGAAGATTATTGTTGGTAAAACAAGATTTTCTCTTTATGATGTGAAAAATCTTGAACAAGATGATGTTGTAGTGTTTGAAAATAGTAATATAGAGCATTTAACCTTATCTGTATTTGGAAACCAGATGGATGTTAAATTAGAGCCTAATATGGATATACTTATTCCAGAAGCTGACGATGGAGGAGATGATATGAGCGACGGTTCTCAAAAAAATATATGGGATAGCATTGAAGTCGATATGTATGCTGAATTTGATTCTGTAAAAATAACTCTTGGGGAGTTGAAAAATATTGAAGATGGTTTAGTAGTAGATTTGACTTCTTTATACAACAACAATGTAACATTGAAGGTTGAAGGAAATCCTATTGCAACTGGTAGCCTTGTTATTGTAAATGATCGCTATGGTGTGAAGATAAATGAAGTTCTTGCTGGAGATAATGCTGGGACTAGTTCTTCTACTACTGGAACTTCTCAAACTCAAACTACTTCACTGGACGACGAGGATGAAGAGGACGAAGAAGAGAATTACTCCGGAGAAGATGATAGTGAAGAAGAGGATGAGTCTGAAGATGATGATGAAGGCAATGAGAATGATGGCGATTTTGACTATAGCGATTTTGAATTAGAGGATGAAAATATTTAAAACTAGGCTAGTTAAAAAATAATTTTAATCTATGGGGAGATAGAAACAAAATGCACATGGGCAGTTATGTAATCAATTTTACAGTTTATACAATGGCAATGTTAGGATTAATTTTCTTTGCCATATTCATTTATAAAAAAGTTATAAACGGAGGATTATGCAAAAATAGTAACAAATTTTTGAGCATAGAAGAAACTATGAGCATAAATCCAAGAAAATCTATCATGGTTGTTCGTGCAGGTAATGAAAAATTCCTTATAGCATCTGATATCGATAGAACAACAATGCTTTCAAAATTAGAAGGCTCTAAAAAGATTTCAGCACAACAAATCTTAGAACAAAATTTAGCCAAAAAGTACGAAAGATTTGAGAACACCGAAAAATATGAAAATTTTGACAACCTAATTCCAAAAGAAAACATTCAAATAGATGTAGAAAAACAACCTCAAAAATCCATGAGAATTGCAGATTTAGACGTTGTTTATCCGCAAAAAGAACATATTACATTAGAACCAATTAAGGATAAAAATCCTCAAGGTAGGCGTCTTGAAAAACCTCAAATGGATAGAAGAGAAGCACCTAAAACAACAAACAAAACGGTTGTTCTTGATTTTGAAAAACCAAAATCACACGGATTTTCTACGATGAAGGAAATGGCAAAAAAAATTAACGAACTATAAAAATAACAACAAAAGGAAAGATAAAAAATGGATCAATTGCAAAACTTAAATCCTGTAATACAGATGCTAGTGGTAATGACATTATTCTCATTGCTTCCTTTTGTATTCTGTTCAATGACAAGTTTTTTGAGATTTGTTATTGTATTTTCAATGCTAAAAACAGCGATGGGTACTCAACAAGTTCCACCTGCAATTGTAATTATCGGGCTATCTATAATTTTAACATTTTATACAATGGGAGGAACATTCCAAAAAATGTATGACATGGGTTCTGTTCCATATCAAAAAAATCACGACATGATTGCAGCCATAAATGAAGGTTCAAAACCATTAAAAGAATTTATGTTAAAGCAAACAAGAGAAAGTGATTTGACATTTTTTGTCGAACTTGCACATCAAACAAAACCAAAGTCACCAGATGAACTATCAATTTGGGAAATTGCTCCTGCATATATTATTAGTGAACTAAAAACTTCATTTGAAATAAGCTTTATTATATTTGTACCATTCATCATTTTAGATTTGGTTGTTGCAAATATCTTGTTGGCATTAGGTATGTTCATGTTGTCACCAACAATTATTTCAATGCCGTTCAAATTACTAATATTTATTGCAGTAGATGGCTGGGCATTAATAGTCCAAGGACTTGTTTCAAGTTACAACTAGAGGATTTAAAAGGACAAAATCGATGGAAATTTTATTAGAATATTTAGCAAAAGGATTTTTAATAATGTTGGCAATTTCAATGCCATGCGTTCTTGTTGCAGCGGGAATTGGTCTTGTTGTTGGTATTTTGCAAGCGGTAACTCAAGTTCAAGAACAAACAATCGCAGCAGCTCCAAAAATTCTTGGAGTTTTCCTAGTTATCGTAATTGGAGGAGTTGGATTTATCAAACTTTTGACTAATTTATTCCAAGAAGGTATGGTTCTAGCTTTTAATACAGTTCCGCAAAGTGAAAGTTTTGTATTAGATTCAAATTACCACAAATACACAACACCTTTTGCAGGGGAGATGAAAGATAGATTTAAAAATGTTGATAACATCAACGAAATAATGAAAAATCCAGGTAAAGTTCCATACATTGACAAATACCAAAGAGAAAAATATACTCCAGCAGCTAAAACTGCAATGCCAAAACCAGACATGGTTGAAACAAAGAGGATTTTAGGACAATAAATAAATGGAAGCAATAATAGCAGAGTTAATTAAAATGTTCCCAAAGATAAATACCTACCTTATGGCGGGTACTTTTGTCTTTGCAAGATTGATTGGCTTTTTCAGATTTGCTCCTATTTTTAATAGAAAAGATTTCCCAAGTTTAGTTAAATTACCATTAGCATTGATTATTACAGTTTTTATGGTTCCATTTTTACATCCAGAAAAATGTTTAACACAATGCGATTCTTTTATGCTTTCAATAGTATTGAATATTGTCGTTGGAGCAATGATTGGTTATATGGCACAATTGATAACAATTGCGATTGATTGTGGAGCAGAAATGATAAATATGCAAATGGGTTTATCTTCTGCAACAGCATTAGACCCAACAACATCTGCTCAAGTTTCAATTTTAACTAAAATGATTTCACTAATGGGAATTTTAATTTTTATAAACCTTGGTGGAGTATATTGGCTTTTCAAAGCACTATTAAGGAGTTTTGAAATTTTTCCAATATATGCAACACACGTTCCTCTTCCAGAACTTATTAAAATGGATTTGTTAATCAAAATGTCATCTAACACCCTGTACATGGGATTGCAAATTGCATCCCCAATTTTATTAGCAACTTTAGCCCAAGATATCATTTTGGGGGTAATTTCAAGAACCGCACCCCAAGTAAACGTATTCCAATTGAGCTTCCTATTCAAACCAGTTTTGGGAGCTGCAATTATGGTTTGGATTTTACCAATGCTTATGAACGTAATTGAAGAATATTTTTTGAGTTTTGCAAATATTATTTAAAAACATTTTTTGTCAACGAATTACTTAACACATACAAGAATGACGGATTTGTTTAATTCTTTTCCTCTACTTCCACGGATAAGTATTATCAATCTTCCAACCAGCACGGCGAATTTTTTCAGCACAACATGCACCATCACTTATTTTTGAACAGCTTTTATTTATAACGGAATCTGACAACCCAGAACAAAATGGCTGTACCCCCTTCCCATCGTCGAGTCTGTCCAAAATAAAAACATCCTTACCATATACATTAGGCTTCTTTGAACCATTTATATCAACAAAAATCAATTTAGAGGCTTTATATGAACCATTTCCATCTGCAGTTCCTGTAAATATTATATATAGAAAACCATCCATTGTGTGGAACGTTACTCTTGTTCCAGGATGCACAACAGAAATAGTTCCACTTGTAGAACCACTTATTGTACGAAAAGGAACAACACTATTATAATGACAATCTTGATAAGTATTACAATACTGTAAAACCTTGATGTAAGGTCGCCAATATACATTAAAATATTCTTCAGAACCCATGCCAAAGGCATCATCTGGATCACCGTTATCATCAAATGATAATTTGGCAGCTTGATTTATTACTGAAATTGCTCGCTGTAATTTTGTTACAGTTTCTTTTTTCTGAGTATAAGTTATTAAACTGGGAATTGTTATCGCAGCAACAACCCCAATTATTCCTAAAGTTATTAAAACTTCTGCAAGGGTAAAAGCATATCTTGATTTCTTATTCATGCTGTAAAAACTCCTCAAATTCACATTACTGGTAATAATATTACACTTATAACTGTGATTAGCCAAGATAATAACAGCTTAGGTTAGTGTTAAAGAATAATAATTTCCATTACTATTCATAATTAAGAGGTAAAAAGTAATGGATACAAAACATTTATTGGGAAAAAGAATTAAAGAACTTCGCAAAAAGAAAGGCTTAAGCCAAGAACAATTAGCCGAAAAAGTTGGCTTTGAAACTTCTAATTCCATAAGCAATGTTGAAAATGGCTATAATTACCCCTCAATACAAAATTTAGAAAAAATATTAAAAGTCTTAGGTACAAATTTTCAATCAGTATTTACATTTGAACAACATCAAGAAATAGACGTTCTGAAAGAAGAAATTAATCGCATCTTAAACGAACACCCAGAAAAAGTTTCAGATATTTACAAAATTATAAAAGCAATCATTGAATAATTTACTTCAAAACTTCAATAACATCATAATCAGTTAAATATGGAAGATGAGCTTCTGTTATAAGTTCTCCAGGGAGTAATATAGAAATCCCAGGAGGACATTCTGCCACAACTTCTCCAGACAATCTGCCCACAGCTTGATCTTTAGGGGTAATTTCTTTTTCTGAAAAATATGCTTCTCTTAAGTTCTTTTTGATAATTGGAGTCAACATTGGCATATGTTTCTTATTTTCAAGATAATAAATATCTTTATAATCATGAGTATCAATTTTTTTCAAACAATTCACAAGATATTCAAAATCAGAGCGTTTATTTCCAATATTACTTAATATTAAAATGCCTTCATCAGAAGCACTTTCGACTTCAATACCAAAATCAATTTCCAAAATAGACTCAAGTCTTTTTCCAGAAAGACCATCCGCTTTTATAAATATTTTTGTAACATCTGTTTTATAGCCAAAGTCGGATTTTAACTGATGTATTGAATCCATTCTATCAATTTCAGTTCTCAAAAATTTTGCATTAGAAATAGCTTTTGCTAATTGCTTTTGCCCTCTTTGGCTTTGCAAATTTGCACGAGCAGCATCCAAACTTCCTAATAACATCAAAGATGGACTTGTTGTATGTAACAACATCAACGAACGTTCAACATCTTCCGCATTTATTTTAGAATCTTTACTTATGTGAAGCATTGACGATTGGCTCATACTTCCACCAGTTTTATGCAAAGAGTGAACAACAATATCCGCACCCAATTTTAAAGAAGTTTCTGGCAGTTTTTCATTAAAATTCCACAAACAACCGTGAGCTTCATCAACAATTAACGGAACATTGTATTTCTTACAAATTGTAGAAATTGATTTTACATCAGATACAACACCTTCATATGTCGGATTTGTAATCCAAACAGCCGAAACATCATCATTTTCTTTAAGAAGTTTTTCAATCGAATTAGCATCAATATTACCCCAAAGACCCCAATCACTGAATTTTTCAGGAATAACCCACAATGGCTCTGCTCCAGAAATTATTAATCCAGTTAAAATGGAACGATGACAATTTCTATTTACAATAACTTTTTGCCCTTTTTTTGTTAAACCCATTGCAATTGCTAGGTTTCCAATAGTTGAACCGTTTATCAAAAAGAAAGTCTTTTTAGCTCCAAATGCTTGTGCTGCAAGTTCTTGAGCTTCTTTTATTGGCCCAGTTGCAGGAGTTAAAGTTCCTAAATTATCAAATTCATCAGTAGTATCAACCATTAAAGCTTTTTTACCAACTAGGTTTCTAAATGCTGGCAAGGTTCCAAGACCTTTGGTATGTCCTGGAATATGAAATTGATACGTAGGATTGTTGTAAGCAGCTTTTAATGCTTCAACAATAGGGGCTTTTATTTTTGTCTGTTTATTGAATTTAATTTTATTCGGCATAATCGCAATATACATCAAAAAAATTATGAAATCTACAAATTTTATGCTATAATTGTCACAAATGAAACGAATCTTAAAATTTGTAGTAGTTTTTTCAATAATTTTTACCCCTATAAGTGTTTGTGCAAATGGTACAGATGAATATTTAGTTGCGGATTTACTTGAAAACTCTCAGCCAAATGAAATTATCTTAAATACAAAAAATTCAACCATTTCAGAAAATCCCGCTGACAAAATAGATACTGAAGAAAAACCAGAATCTCAAATATCTGAAGATAAAAAATCGAAAGAAGCTGAAATCGATTCAGTTATGGATAACTCAGAGTTGGATTTTGAGTTTTTTAAAATTTTCGACCAAGATAATGATAATGTTATAGATGAAGATACAATTGTTGGAAAAATATATCATAGTAAAATTACTAGAACAGATGTTCCTTCTTTTTTATTGAAAGATGAGTTAACTCATAGATTTAAAAAAGGACCTGTTCACAAAATCCAAGCATATGGTGGGTTCAGAGGTTCACTAAATTCAATATTTACTCCAAATTATTCGACAGATTACGACAATTTAACCACTCAAGTTGGGATGTATGGGAAATTCAACAATCCTAATTATCGATTTAAAATCGCAGTGAACCCAATTCCAAGAACAGATTCAAATTATTTAGAACGATTTATTTCGGATGCATATATAATTAATACGACTATCCCTAATCATCAAATTATTGCAGGTTATTCTAGAGTTCAAACAGGTATTGAAGGCGGAACATCTTCTTACATCCTACCATTCGTTGCTCGTTCACAAATAGCAAGAAACTTCGGGAGTGCGAGATCTTTAGGAGTAAAAATACTAGGAAATTACAACTACATTGACTACAACATTGGAGTAGGCTCTTCTGGCAGATATATAACAAGTGGTATGCCTGGAATGGAATTCACTGGCTGGGTGAACGTTAAACCTTTTGGATCAGAAGATAAAAAATTCGGAAAGCTCACACTTGGAGGGGGATTTAATGGTGGTCATAATGGTATAGATTATAGCGTTGGGAGCGTTTATGTCGGATATAAACACAAAAAACTATGGGCAAATTTTGAAGCGGGATTTGCTGATGGTTATAGTGGATCAAATGGAATAAGTGCGAATAAAGCTAATGGCTACGCTGTTACAGCTGGATGGAAATTTAATCCTCATTGGCAATTGATTGGTAGGGTTGACCAATTTGACCCAAATAGAGATGTAGCTGGAGATTTGGAAAGAGAATACACTATTGGTGTAAACTGGTTTATCAAAGGTCAAGCACTTAAAATTGTATTGAACTACGTGTTCTGCCAAAATCAAAATAGAGACGACAGTCACAAAATTATTTTAGCAACTCAAATTTTATTATAATTTTCAAATAAAAACCGCAATCTTGGTCAGAAATTGCGGGCGTAAAAGATTTGGTAAATAAACACGAGAAATTAATTGATATATCGAATTAATAGATATAACATGACAACAAATTTTCACCTGTCATTTTCATCTTTTTTAATGCTCTCAATTCAGTTTGACGAATACATTCTTTAGTTACGCCATAAATATTTCCAATTTCTTCAAGAGTATAACGTTCTGTATCATCAAGTCCATAACGCATTTTCACAACTTCTTGTTCTCTTTCTTTTAGGGTAGAAATAACGTTTTTAATATCATCTTTTAAAGATTGATATTCAGCATTTTCAGAAATCAAGCTAGAATTATCCGCCAAAATATCCGCAACATTCAAATCTTTGCCATCACTTTTTTCAAGCCCATTTTCAATAGAAATTGTTTTAGTATATGCAGATAAAAACATTTCAATTTTATCAGGGGCAATATTCATTTTTTTTGCGACTTCTTCATTTTTAACTTGAGATGTTGCATTTTGCTCCATTTGATATTTCACTTTAGAAAACTTTGAAAGAGTTTCTTGAATATAAACTGGAATTTTCATACAGTGAGATTGTTCAGAAATAGCCTTAAACATAGATTGTTTAATCCACCAACTTGCATATGTTGAAAATCTATAACCTAATTTATGATTAAATTTCTCTGCTGCAATCATCAATCCAAGATTTCCTTCTTGAATTAAATCAATCATAGGAACTCCAGACATATGAATTGTTTTCTTTGCTATTGTAACAACTAATTTTAAATTTGCTTGGATTAATTTTTGCTTTGCTTCACTATCACCTTGCTCAATTTTTTCAGCAACAATTTTTTCTTCTTCTGCTGTCAATTGTGGATAATCTGCAATCTCTCTTAAATAAGCGGTCAATGTATTATCATTTTGACATTCTACAACTTCTTTTTTTGCTGGGTTTGAATTTTGGGTAGTAACCTTCATCACAATAAGTTCATCTCTTCTCATAAGCATTAAACTCCTCAATTTGCATGGGAAAATTTTGGCATCTTCTGGTAAGTGCCTTGGGGTAAGTAACACGAGTATATATTTTTTATATACCCAAATATATAATAGATGTGACATCATGTTACGACATGTTACAAAAGAAAATAATTAATTTTTATGAAATATGCTATATTATAGGTTTTTCGTACTATAATAAAATCAATAAAATATAGGAGAGAGATTTATGAATTTTAAAGAAAGATTACAAAAATTAAATAAAAAGAATATTGCGATTGTTGTTGCTATTTTGTTTGCAGTTTCAATTATATCGGTATGCGGTTTGGAATATTATCAAATGAAACACTTTGAAAATACAACAATGGCTCCAAATGAAAATGAACCAGATTTGACTGCACCAGAACAAGAATCTCAACAAGAACCAACGAAAAAACCTTCAGAATATAAAATAGGGGTATCATATGATAAGGCTATTAAAGGTAGTAAGCCAATTATGGTTTTATTTTATGCTGACTGGTGTCATTATTGCATTAAATTTATGCCTACTTATCAAGAATTATCAAATATTTATAAAAATGACATGGAATTTTCAAAAGTTAATGTTGAAGATCCAAAATATGCAAACCTTGTAAAAAGCATAGGCATTACAGGATTTCCTACAGTATATCTAATAGATCCAAAATATGATAATAGAGTTTTATTATCAAATGCAATTTTTGGTGATATGAAACAATTACAGGGTGAATTAGACAGATTTTTGAGAATTAGAAAAATTCTAGATTCTAAAAAATAGGAAATAGTTTAATATATCGTAACAATATACTTTCTTTTTAAGTTTGTGTTTTGTATAATTCTATTGTTTCGGAATACCGAGACTTGGGGTAGCAGTTGTTTCCTGCATAAAGAACAGTTTATTAGCACTGCTCTTCAAAAAGTCGATATAGAAAATTGAATGTTAAATTTTGTTTACAAATGGGTAAATACTAGCAATTTTTTTTCTGTTTTTGACTCTATATAAATAGAAGGTGTATAGTTATGAAAGTAGATAGTTACAACAATTTAGGTTACGTACAACAAAGTGCGTACACTCGCACACAAAATGCAGGCAACCCAAATTTCAGAGGAAGCCTTACTGGAATCACTCCAGAAATTGCATCAGACACAGACAAACTTGTTGAATTCTTGTTAAAAAACAAAAAAGCAAGAGCCTTTATCAATAACTTTAAGTCATGGCAAGGTGAACTCGGTGGCATCATGATTACTGCAATTGGTACCGGTTTAATCGCTCCACTATCAATTGCATTTAACCCATTTGTAAAATCAAAACCAGATGCAACAGAAGAAGAGAAAAAAGAATTAGATAACACTAAAAAATATACAGCAATGCGTCAACCTATTTCTGCTGCTTTAGCAATTTTATTCCAAGCTGGAGCATTAAAACCAATTGATAAGGTTGTCAATGAAATGACTAATAATCCTGATATTGCTAAAAGATTCTGGGTTGTTCTTGATAGAAGTGCATTACAAAATAAGGCATACCTCGAAAGAACAATTACTCAAGAGATGAAAAAAGAAGGCACAACTTATGCTGACAAGAAGGCCTTTAAAGAAGAATTAGCAAAACGTGTTAAAGCTAGAGAAACAGAACAAATGACTAAATTGGCTGATGGATTAGCTGAAACAGGTAAAATTCAAATTGGAGAAAGGTCATTTGATAATAAGAGCGTAGCAGAAATTCTAAATGCTCAAATTGATGCTTATGCTGAGAAAGCTAAACATTTTAAAATTAATGATGAAGGTTTAGATTTTTATAAAAATAGAGCAAACACATTAATATCAAACGAAGCAGAAATAAAAGACTTGTTTGCTCCTCACAATCTTCCAACAGGTGTTGAAGATTTAGAAACATATTTAAAGAACGCAAAAAATTCTACAGCTAGTGACGGAGTTAAAGAACTTATTGATGAAATTCTTAAACGTGATCCAGATTGTAGAGAAAGCAGATGCCAAAGAACCTTAGAAAGAATAGATAGAATTAAGGAAGCATGCAATGGTGAATTTAGTGCAGATAAATATCTTGAAAGTATGAAAGATGGTAACAAAAAACTTCAAAATATAATTGATGGTTTAGAATCTGCTAAGATAAACGATGTTGCACACGCAGATGAAAATGCTATTAAGCAAACATTGGAAAACATTGTAGAGAAATGTCACTACGATGGTAAAGACGGAAGATTACGCAATCTTCTCGAAGGTTCTGGTACATTCCTTCCAGATAAGAACGCTATTAAAGCTAAAGTAAAGAAAGAAGCTATTGAAGGTTATAAATCTTTAGTAGAAGCAAATTACAAAGGCTTTAATCAATTAACAAAAGTTGCAATTGGTGTTCTTATCACATTACCAATCACTTGTACTGCATTGAACTGGGTTTACCCAAGATTTATGGATATATTCTTCCCAAGCTTATCTGGAGCAAAGAAAGAGCCTCCAAAAGCAGAAGTAAAGACTGAAGAAGGAGGTAACAAATAATGTCTATTATCACTCCTATCGCATCAGGTTGTTCAAAAGTTGTTGGACCTCTTACAAAAACAAAACCAGTTAAAGGTTTATGTAATTACTTTAACAAAGATTTCGAAAAAGCGTTAGCTTATTCAACCGTTGGTTCTATCGTTGCAAAAGACGGTATTGGTTGCGGAATGTACGTTTATCAAAGTATGAATAACAAAGATATTCCAGAAAAAAGAAGAAACTTTGTTGCCGCTTTAGACCTAACAAACGGTGTCTTGATGATTTTGGCTCAAATCGGAATGTTCTTTGCAATGAGAAAATTGAATGATAAATTATTCCACAAAATATTTAATAAGTCATTTGATAAAGCTGGACATGCATTCAAGACTTTAGCAGAACAAGTTCGTATCGTTCAAAAGAAAGCTGGAATTAAACCAGATATTAAAGATAATATTAAAATTCCGTATGATAAAGTAAAAAATACAACTTTTGGTATTTTCAAATTTGTTACAGAACTTGCAGCAGCAACAATTTTAGGAAAACGTGTAATCGTTCCTCTAATTGCGACTCCATTGGCTCAAAAAGTTGAAAAGAAAATGAATGAAAAACATTCAGCTGATAGTGCAACTTCTGAACCTGCAAAGGCTGAAACTCCAGCAGGTAAAGAAGAAGTTAAAGCAGTAGATCAACCAGCTACCGTAGCTGCTACTGAAAAACCAGCAGACGATGGTAACACAAACTTATTAGCAAAATATAAAAAATAACGAATGACGTAGTAATAACAAAAAGGTTTTTGGTAAAACTTTGATGTAATTAAAACCAGAAAAACAAATGTATTGTTTCGAAGAGAAATAATACATTTGTTTTCATCACTTTTTTGGATTACAATGTTATTGAAATGAGAAAGCTTAGAAGCCAACGATGCAAGAATATATTATTGTACTCCGCAATTTTATCGTTAACGCTAGGAAGTAATAGTTATGCTATTGCAAAAGACGTTACGGTTTCTGATGGTGAGACTTTAAAAAATGTAATACAAAACGCAACGGAATTTACTAGTATTCAATTTGAAAAAGATATAGATATTTCGGGTTTGAATACAATCAAAATTGGTACTAATACAATTGAAATTGATGGGAATAAAAATAGATTAGTAAATGAAAAAGATTCAAGATTTATTTTTTCAAATGATTCAAGTTTAACTCTAAAAAATTTAAATTATGTAGGAAATAATGCAAGTATTCGTGTTGAGAGTGGTAACAATGTTTCTGTATCTTTAGAAAATGTCGCAATAAGTGGAAGATATACTTCTCGTGTTAATAATGGCCCTGTATTGTATTTCGCAGATTGTGATGTGAATTTAGATAAGGTTAGTGTTTCTTCTAGTGTAACTATATATAATAAAGAAATTGCAGGGGGAGTTATATATCTTAAAACTCCAAAATCTAAAGGTGTTATAACAAATTTAACAAATAATAAAATTACATCAAAGAGCTATATTTATGGAGGTTTGATTTTTAATAAAGATCGTAAGGATTCTTTAGCTGGTGAATTGTCAATGAAAGGGGATTTAACTGGTAATGAAGTTACTGCCACTAATATTTATGGGGGTCTTGTAAATAATGAAGGTAGTCGTATTGATTCTATAGAGGGAAATGTAGAACGCAATACTATAAAGGCATTAAATGGTAAAATTGTTGGTGGTTTTATTCAGAATAAAGATGGAACGATTGGTAAATTAAATATTGATTCGTTTGCAAATAATAAGATTATTTCTAGTTCAAAGCTTGATGGTGCGTTAATTTACAATGAAAATGGGAAGATTGAAGATACCTTGACAATTGGTAAAATAACAGAAAATACCATAGAAGCAGGTGGAGATTATAATGGATTAATTACGAATATTACTGGAGACATTAAGTCTTCAATATCAATTGATTCAATATCTAATAATGAATTTGCAGTGACGAATTATTTACGAGGTGGGGTAATTCATCTTCAAGGTTCAAAAATTACTGGTGATATAAAAATAGGTGAAATTAATAACAATATTATTAGTGGTGGTACGGTTACTGGTTTTGGTTTGTATTTAATGGAGTCATCCACTGATAAAACAAAAGCCTCTAATATCGGAAATCTTATTGTCAACCAAATTAGTGGTAATGAAGTTAACGCAGGAAATGTCACTTCTTTATTATTGAGAACATCTTTAGTTCCAGTAAAAGATGAAACAATTATTTCTAAAAATGGTAATGTAACTGTAACTGATATAAGTAATAATACATTGGAAGCGACAAATTGTAATCAAAATGTACGTGGAGGGATTATATATAATTTCCTTTATGGTGGGTTGCCAGATGCAGAAGGAACAAAGGTTAGCCTTGGGGAGATAAATTTAACAAATGTTTATGACAATAGTTTAGAAAGCACTACTTTAGATGTTACAAAGGCTTTGGGTGTCAGACCTGCTTCAGGGACGATTATTGCGAATTCCATTGAGACATGCAACGGTACAGCTATTATAAAAAGTATAAACGGTGAATATGTTGGAAATTCTCTTGTATCTAAATCAATGTATGCAAGTGGAGGTGTAATTTCTAATTCCGTAGATGGAAAAGGAAATGCTTTTGTGGGCATTGGTTATACTCTAGATGGAGACAATAATAGAATCTCTGTTGATAACGCAATTTTGGGAACTTATAATAATAATTCTGTTCAATCCGAAAGTGGAATTGTAAATGGCGGTGTAATCGCAAATTACGTTGAACGCTCTGTTTCTAATGACATTGCTCAAATTGGAAATATCAAAGCTGATTTTAATGGAAACTATGTTATATCGACTAATAACAATGCTTATGGGGGAGCCATATCAAATTACGTTGATCAGACTAAAAATGCTCAACATGCGATTATTGATTCAATAACTGGAAAGTTTGAAAATAATTATGCAAAATCTGGTTATGTAAAATCAAATCCAACTGATTCTTCAAAAGGTGCATATGGTGGAGCAATTAGTAATACTGCAACTATTACTGCGATAAATAATTCAATCTTTAAAAATAATTCTGCTATAACTGTTGATAAAGCTGAAAATACTGCACATGGTGGTGCTATTTACACTACTCAAGATTTAAATATTAACGCCAATAATAAAGGATTGACGGAATTTACAGGTAATTATGTTTCCATTGATGGTGGTAAAACCCAAAATTATGAAGCAATTAATGTTGGTGCCGCAGGAAAAACTCTTACTTTAAATGCTACAACAGAGGGCTCAATATTGATGAATGATTATATCAATGGTACAAATGGTTATAATGTTTTGTTGACGGGCGATTCGACAGGTGTAATAAAATTACATAACAATGCAGATATTAAAGGTGGAGCAAATGTTACTGTTGATGGAAGTGTAGTTATTGATACTGCGGATGGGGCTATTAAAACTTTTTCAGAATTTAATTCTTTGACTTCAAGTGCAAGTGCTAAATATAATATTGATTTAGATTTTTCAAATGCAAATAGTAGTAAATCTGATTATGCTGTTGGTGAAGTGTCAGATGGGTTTATAACAAAATCCGCTTCAAATGATTATGTAAGTTATGTAACTTTAGATAAGTTGAATTTTGTAAATGATTCTTTAGATAGCGTAATAAATAATAATTTGAAAGTTCAAATAATCAAAAATAAAGATAATTCAAATAATTTACAACTTGCATTGAGTGAAAAATTAAAAGCCTTTGAAACCTCTGAGGGTGTTTTATCTCAGATTAAAAAAACAGAAGTAAAAGATTTAACTTCTACGGTAAATTATAAAGATATCTTTGGCGAAGTGATAACCACAAAAGATATTTATGGAATATTAGGGTTAGGTACAACCAATACAACAAATGATAGTCTTAATATAACTGTTACCAAGATAGAATCTAATTCTGTGTCGTCGATAGCGGATACTTTAGTTGCTTTGACGAATACTGAATTAAAAGGTGCAGATGGTAGTATTTTGGATAAGACTTTTAATCTTTTTGATGTTGATAATCTTGGAAATAAAACCCCTGCGAGTTATAAATTATCGGATAATTTGGGAACAACATATAATAATCTGAATATTGTTGGAGCAACAAAAACAGATTCTTTAGGAAAACTTATTTTATCTGAATTAGATTTGAATGGTAAATCAGGTTTTGTTGTAAATGAAGGTTCAACATTAAAGTTTTCAGATATAAAATTGACAGGTAATGAATCTGCTATTACGAACAATAATGGTTCTTTAATTTTTGAAAATAACAATTTAATCGACGGGAAAGTTACAGGTACGACGGCAACAAATACTGGTGTTTTAAATATTGATGCTAATAATTTGGATGTTATCTTAACAAATAATGGAACTTTAAATTTGGGTATTGGCTCTATAACAAAAGAAATTACGGGGGCTGGAGCAACAAATATTCTAGGAACTGTAAAAAATTATGCTTCAATATCTCAAGATGTAAACGTTGATTCCTCTGGAAATTTAACCGTTGGAGCTAATATCGGGAATTTAGTAAATAATGGTACAGTAAACGCAAATTCTAATAATTTGTCGGGTACTATAAACAATTCTGGGATATTGAATCTCTCAGGAACATTGAATAAAACCGTTTCAGGTCTTGGTACAACTAGAGTTTCAGATAGCGGTTTGGCTTTAGTTAATGGTGCGGAGATTAAAGGTTCTTTAGAAGTAAATAACCAAACTTTGCATGTTCTTGCAACAGATACAAATAACTTGTTTAACGATGTGAAGGTAAATTCTGGAACAATAAATCTAATTAACAATAACATTAACAATTTAAACGCTAATTCTTTTAATATAAATGGAAATGTTAATTTGTTATTGGATGCGGATTTGGAGAATGTTTCAATGGATAGACTTCCTTCTGTAACTGTTGCGGATTCAATTATATCTGTAAAAGGTATAAATTTATTATCAGATTCTAAAAGCGAAAAAACATACATACCTTTTGCTTATGATGGTTTTAAAGATAAAGTTCAAACAAATATCACTGAAGTTGGGCATGGTGTTGAAAATCAATATCAAACAACTACTTTTGCTCCAATTTATAAATATAATGTAAGTTATAATCCAAGTAATGGATATTTCTTGTTCTCTCGTGGAGGAGGACAAAGTTCGGCCGATTTCAATCCTGCGGTATTATCAAGTGCGGTAAATTCTCAAGTTGGGGCATATTCTGCGGTAAATGAAACATTTAACTACGCATTTAGGCATGCAGATTATTCATTTATGCCTTTGCCAAAGAGAATTAGAACTTTATCTAATCAATATGCAATTGCTGATTCTCAATCAATTCGATATGTGAGTGAATATTCAAAAGCTGGTGGTATTTGGTATCAACCATATGCGAATTTTGAAAACGTTGGATTGTCAAATGGCCCTAGAGTAGATGTTCAATCATACGGTTCATTAGTTGGCGGAGATAGTGCATACAAACAACTTAAAAAGGGTTGGGGAACTGTAACAACTCCATATATTGGTTACAATGGAACTTCTCAACATTATTCTGGAGTTTCAACAGTTACAAATGGTGGAATTTTAGGTTTAACTCAAACTTTCTATCATGGAGATTTCTTTACTGCCATAACAGTAAATGCTGGAGCAAGTTCTGGAGAATCAAATACCATGTATGGTAAGGATAATTATGCGACATTAATGGCTGGCGTTGGTAGCAAAACAGGATATAATTTCGAATTTAATAATGGTAAATTTATTATTCAACCTTCAATGTTAATGGCATATACTTATGTGAACACTTTTGATTATACAAGTGCTTCAGGTGTAAAAATGTCGTCAGATCCATTACATTCTATCCAAATACATCCAACTATCAAATTTATGGGTAATGTTGGAAAAGGTTGGCAACCTTATGCAAGCGTAGGTATGGTTTGGAATATTTTAAATGACACAAAGGTTACTGCAAATGATGTTCGTTTACCAGAAATGAGCATAAAACCTTACGTTGAATACGGTGTAGGTTTACAAAAAAGCTGGCATGAAAGATTTACTGGATTTATTCAAGCAATGTTGAGAAATGGTGGTCGAAATGGTGTTGCTTTGTCTTTTGGTTTTAAATGGTCTTTAGGTAATGAAAGTAAACCTATTGAGAAAGTTCAGAATAATTTTCAAAATCCCGTAATAACATCTGTTGTTCCTGTTCAAAAAGTTAATACTGTTTCTAAAAATGTAATTCAACCTTCACATAACTCTGGATTAAACCTTTTAACGCCACAACAAGTGGCACAGAGAGCAAATATAGTTACTCAAACCTCTACAACTAAAGTTATAATTAAACAACTTTCAATGGATAATAAATATGCACCATCAAATAAACCGCAAAAAACAAAAATAACTTTCTATGCTGAAATTAAGTAAATTTTTCCTTATAATATGAATAATTTAAACAATATAGTCTATTCCGTGTTGGGCGAATAGGTTGTTGTAAAAATCTTTATTTTTAAGGATGTTCTCTTTTGTTAATTCCATTCCCATTCCATAGCTGAATGGATAAATTTCACTACCATGTTTTGTTTCTAATGCCTTTTCAATATATCCTTTTGTTATTTCATTCACTTCTTTTATTGCTCCTCTCTGAATTTCGGGTTCTTGATGTTGCTTGATTTTTTCTAAAAGTTGTCGTGCAGATTGAATAAATTTTTCCATTCCTGTTTGAGGATTATTGATAATTGATTTTAGTGCTTCATCTCTATCTTTGAAGCTGGTTATACTAGGTTCAAATTTATATTTAGAATGAAAATATATTGCAGTATCTTTTGAATATATTTTTAGTTTGTTTACTTTATTTTCAAACATTTCAATGATACTTGAAAGTCTTAAAAGTTCTCCTAAACGAAGTCCTTTTTGTCTCAATTCAGGGTTTACTCTTATGCTATAACCAAATAAATCGTTGCTAAAATCTTCAAAGGAGAAAAGCTCATATCCTAAAATTTTTTCATCTTTATTTCTTAGTTCTGTAATAAAGCGTTCAGTAACGTCTGGATAATATTTTGTATTAAGTGTTAAATCTCCAAGAATTTTATTATGTGCAACAATGTCACATAATTTTCTATCTTCATTTAACCAATATGGAGTTATTTTGGGAGGTGTTAATTTAATCATATAAAAGATATTAAACCTCGTAAAAATAAATTTTGCTTAAATTAATCTACAAAATCTTCTTCTGAAGAATCTATTTTAGATAAATCAATTGGAAGAGTAAATCCAAATGTTGAGCCGTGATTTGGTTGAGAATTTACGAATACATGTCCGTGGTGGTGTTTTTCGATGGTTGTTTTTACAAGGTGTAAGCCTAAACCAGTTCCTTTAACACTATGAGTTTTATTCTCAACTCTGAAAAATCTTTCAAATACCTTTTTCTGAAATTCTGGTGCGATTCCAATTCCTTCATCCCTAACAGTAACAACAACTTGGTTATTTTCAGGTTCTTTATAAAGTCTTACTGTGATAGTTGAATCTTGTGGGGCATATTTTATTGCATTAGACAAGTAATTTGTTAAGGCTCTTGCAATAGCATCATAATTAAACATTAGAAGGGGAATATCATTATCTTTTTCGACTTCAATTTTTAAATTGTGTTCTTTTAAAAGAACTTCAACTTGATTTACACAAACATCAACGAGTTGTGAAATATCGTTTTCAGATTTTTCTATTTTTGCATTAGAATCAAGTCGTGAAAAATCTAAAATATCATTAACCATACTATTGAGTCTAATTATTTCGGTATTCAATGTTTCAACGAACTCTTTTTTAGTTTTTTCGTCAAATTCGTCGCTGTAATTATACAAGGTATCAATATAACTTCTTAATACGGTTACTGGAGTTCTCAATTCGTGTGAAACATTTGAAATAAATTGAGATTTCATTTCATCCATTTCAATTTCTCGAGTGACATCGATTAGTACAATGATGTATCCAACGTAATCATGATTTGATTGGGTGAACATTGGAGAAATTATTGATTTTAAGATTCTACTGTCAATTGTAATATTGAAGGTAATTTGTTTTTTAGATTTTTCTTCTAGTGATAATTTTTTATATTCCTCAATTTTTTCAGTGAAGCAATATTCTCCTTCTGTATCGACATAATTTTCAATATCGGTATTTAGAAGTTGGTCGCCTTCTAGTTCTAACAATGCTTTTGCGTGGTTATTAATTAAGACAACTTTGTCGTTGTTGTCACATACGACAACTCCGTTGGCAATACTCATCAAAACTGCTTCAAGCTTATTTCTTTCGAGGGTTAGTTGTTCAATATTTTGTTCTTCATATAAGTTTAGTCTTGTTGACATATCGTTAAAAGCATTAAATAATTCTTGAACTTCTTCACTAACATCTTTTCCTTCAATTTTGAACCCAAATTCTCCAGATGAGATTTTTTTAACCCCATTATGTAGAATTCTTAGTTCTCTAGTGATTAAATATGTATTTATTAAAATTACAAATGCAAAAACTAGCCAAACAATTACGAAAACAAAAAGAATGGATGCTCTTGTTGTAGAGGAAACTTTTCCTACGATTGAACCAGATAATCCAACTGTTACTGAGCCGAGATTTGAATTATCAACGACATTAGTCATTGGGGATGAAACCGCTATACTAGGTCTTTTTTTACTTTCATTTGCATTATTTTTTGCACGATAAATAGTTTTACCATTAGCATCTCTAAATTCAATAAATACAATATCATGATGCGATTTTAAAATAGAATCAGAATGCGATTTTAGGATTTCAAATGTTTCTTTTTTTGAGGCATTTTTAGTCATATCAACGCTTTCAATTGCTAAAATTTTTGATATAACTTGTCCAAAATTTTGATAACTTTCATTCAAATTCTTTTGAATATTTATTGTTGCAAAGATAGCAATTGCCATAATTAACAATGTACTAAGGATTAAACCGAAAATAATTAAACGATTTTGTGTTGTAAAACTTATTTTTTGATTCTCGCTCATATTTTGATTATATCACTAAAAAGTTATTTATAAGAATTGTAACGAACAAAAAGAGAGATTTAGCAACTTTTTAAATTCAAGGATTTTATCTATAATATAGAAGGTTTTAATTTTGAAAGGTAGAAATAATGTCAACAATTCAATCCTCTAATGGCAATCAATATGTAACTCCTGGGATTGGTTTATCAACAGCAGGATATATTGTAGGAAGTATGGCATCTGGTGCAATTGGTAGAGTTACTAACCAAGTAATTTGTGGTCCAATTTTGGCGAAAGCTTTAAAAGAAAATAATGGAGTAGATACAAATGCAATTCGAAAAGCATTAAAAATAGCTCTTGATTCAACAGGCATGAAAGATAAGGGCGTTACAATTAAGGATTATTCAGGCTGTAAACCTTCTGATATCAAGAGTATGAGTCGAATAGTTAAAGAATTTTTAGTAAGAATTGTTAAACGTAAGGAAAACGTGTCTATTTTAGATTTTATAAATGCTCAAGCTAAAGAATCGGTAAAAATGGGTGCAAATGCTTTGTATGCTGATAAAGCAGTACATGTTAATATTGATAGAGCTGGGGTTACTGCTTTTCATGAATTGGGACATGCAATAAATGAAAATGGAAGTAAATTTTGGAAGATGGTGCAACATTCAAGAAGATTTTTGGGTTTAGTTGTTATTCCGTCACTCCCAATAATTGCAATGTGTAAACGTAAAAAAGCTGAAGGCGAAGAAACAACTGGTCCAATTGATAAAGTTACAACATTTATAAAGGAAAATGTTGGAAAATTGACAACACTAGCATTTATTCCTGTTATTGCGGAAGAATTTAAAGCAACGGCAAGAGGGAATAAGATTGCAAAAGAATTATTATCACCTGAATTAGCTAAAAAAGTTTCTAAATGTAATAAAATGGGTGGGTTGACTTATGTTGTTCTTGGAATTTCTGCTGGTGTTGGAGCTTTTGCTGCTAACAAAATCAAAGATGCAATTGCAAAACCTAAATTAGTTAAAAATCCAGAGATTTAGCGGAATAAAGAAGTAATTTTACTTGCATTTTTAATCCCGTACTGAATTGCGTGTCCAACTCCATAGACCATAAAACTTAACCCCGGAATAGGAATTGGTGCAACGCCCACTATGGCAGCTGCAACAGCAGGTATATCTTCTTTTGAAAATCTTAGCGTTTTTAATTCTTTTACTGCGGATTTAGATTTTGTATAAGTTTTCTTAACTCCTGTAATGTTATTTTCCATAGCATAAATAGAGCCTTTTTTATATCCAGATTTTAATGCACCAGAAATCATCGAGTTAGCACGTCTTAAATCACTTGGAACAATCCGTTGAACAACTTTTAAAATTCCTGCCATGACTTTCTCCTAAAAATCTTATGGTATCCCCTATATTATAATAAAGTATTTGATTTATCAAAAATTGCTCTAAAATGAGATTTATTGTTAATTCTCTTCACAAATGGTTATAATAAAAGCCCATTTGTATATATTTCAAAATGGGCTTTTGCAATCTGAGATTAAATCACGCTAACTGGTGGATTTAATTTTTCTTCTTCTACTCTATCTTTTATAGCTCCAATTGGTTCATAATATGGTGATACTGTCATAACTTGTGCTGCAATGTCTGGATAGTAGTAGATAAATCTTAATTCACTTGAGGTTAGTGGTTTTTGGGTATGAACGTTTGCATATCTAGCAAGTTCCAAAATATTTCTTGCTTCGTGTTCATCTTTAAATTCAATTTCGAGGTTATTATACACGTTACGGAAACCTTTAATTCCTCCGTATTCTCCTGTTGTAATCATTCGACCTGTTTCAATTATTTCAGGTTCACCTCTGCCAAGTTCTTCAAAGTCGTATAATTCGTAGTTTCTTCTATCTTTCAACGCTCCATCTGCGTGAATCCCTGATTCGTGAGCAAAGGCATTATCTCCAACAGCAGGTTGGTTAATAGGGATTTCAACTCCGAAGGCATATGCGGTATATTTTGCTAATCTCCAAGCTCTATCAAGTTTAATATTTTCATCAATTTTATATTTACCTTTAAATCCAGCTGATTTGAGACAAGCTAAAAGACAAGATACTAAATCTGCATTTCCTGCTCTTTCGCCCATTCCGTTAATTGCAGTGTTTATGTATGCATCTACTCCCGCATCAATTGCTGCTCTTGCACCCATAACTGAACATGCAACAGCCATCCCTAAATCGTTATGGTAATGAAGTTCGATTGGCATTTGAGTTTCTTTTGCAATTCTAAAAATTCTATCGTAAGTTGTTTGAGGGTCTTCGTAGCCTAACGTATCGCAATATCTGAATCTATATGCTCCAGATTTTTTTGCTTCTTTTGCGTATCGAATTAAGAAATCTATGTCACTTCTTGATGCGTCTTCTGCATTTACACCAATAATTTTTGCCCCCTTATCTTTTGCACATTCAACAGCTTCTTTTGTCATTGCAATAATATCATCTGGAGTTTTCTTACCCAAATATTTTCCGTAAATCATTTGTTCGGAAGTAGATTGAGAAAGATTTACATATTGCAAGTCTGGAACCCTCTGAAATGATTGTTCGACGTCAGATGCCATTCCTCGCATCCAGCCAGATAATTTTGTTGTTTTGATTGCCCCACGTTTTACGAGTTCTAGGTTTCCATTTAGGTAGTTTAGTTCGTGTTTTGTAGTTGGGAATCCAAATTCTGATTGGGTGATGCCCATATCATCTAGCATTAGATTTATAATCGTTTTTTGTAATTTTGCTAAGCCTAATCTTGAAGTTTGTACTCCATCTCGATTTGTAACATCTACAAAGTAAATTCTGTTTTCTGTCATATCACTTCTACTCCCTTTTTATATAAAAATCATTATACACAAAATTATGTTAATTCACTTGCTTTTTTATATAAAATTAATTACAATTGTTGTTAAAGAGCTATTTATGAAAATGAAAAACGATACAAAATTATTAGATAAAAAAATAAAAAAAGAAATTAAAACAGGCAATGTTAAATCTGCGATTGAGCTTTGTCAGATAGGTTTACAAAAAGATCCTACAAATGCGGATTTACACTTAAGATTAGGGGATTTATATCTTGCTTGGCATTTAGATATTTATTCATCTTGTCAGTATATTGATGAAGCAATTACAGAGTACCAAATTGCATTGGAATCTTACATTGATTCTTATGAGATTTATTACAAAATTGGTGTTGCTCAGTTTTATAAAGGGGATTTGGATAAGGCCGTAAATTATTTTGAAACAGCTGTAAAGAAAAATCCTAAATATGCAAAAGCGTATTATATGCTTGCTGAAACTTATACAAAAAAAGCAAGATTTTTGGATGCTGAACTCAATGCGAAAAAAGCAATTCAATTTAGCCCTTTAAAAAGTTCTAGAGCTCATTTTTTATTACATAATTTGTATAAAGTGTCGTCATTCAGAATTTTTAAAAACAAGGTTAAATCTGCTTGGGAGTATGTAATGTCTGCATTGACACTTCCATTTGATATAGAAGCAATAAAGAAAGTTAAAGAATCTCTTGCTTATATCAAATTTATGCCGATTCTTATGAAAGGTTATTTGAAAATCCAATCAAATGGGCTTGATGATGCGGTCGATGTTTATATCGATGCGGTGGATAAAGCTCCAGGGTTTGTTCCTTTATATTGCCTTTTGGGAGATATTTATTCTTCTTTAGGGCAATTTGAAAATGCAATTACTGAATACAAGATGGCTATTTGGCTTGATAGCTTGAATATTCCTGCTTACAGACATCTATGTAAGGCTTATGAAGATTTAGGTGATTATGATAATGCAATTGAAGTTTATCAGAAATTAATTCAAATAATGCCGAATATGCCAGAGTTCCATTCTAATTTAGCAAATATTTTATATGTAAAAGGGGACATTGAGGGTGCAGTTTCTCATTTCCAAACTGCGGTAACTTTAAATCCAAGCAAAGAGTGGACAAGTGTTGTAAATCAAACTCTAGGATATGTATTCCAAGAATCAAAACAAGATTTAGATGCGGCAATTACTTCTTATCAAAGTGCTTATCTTTTAACTCCAGAAGATATTGATATTTATGTAAATTTAGGAAGTGCTTTTTATGATAAAGAAGATTATGATAATGCCCTTGCCGTTTACCGTAATGCTCTTGATTTAGATCCTAAAAATGCTAAGATACATTGTAATTTAGGCTTCTTATATTGGGGTAAGGGCGATACAGATGAGGCTATTAGAGAATACGAATACGCAATTGAATATGATAAAAGTTATTCTATCGCATATAACAATCTTGGGGTAATTTATCTGGATGATTTAGGGCGAGTAAAAGAAGCTATTGATATGTTTAAAAAAGCGGTGGAATATAATCCAAATTATGCTTTGGCTCATTTTAATTTGGCTCGTTCAATTGCAATTACTGGTGAAAAAATTGAAGCTGCAAAATTGTATCAAATTGCACAAGATGTAAATAAAATTACAAATGAAATTGATCCACAAGATATTACGGATAAAATAAACGCATTGTTTGACTAATTGTTAAGTTATGTTAAAGTGCTTAAAAGTAGGACTGAAATATAGAGCATAAGCTCTTTTCAGTCTTGTTTTTTCTATTAATCTTTGGCAATTCCCATATTTAAAAATCCTTTATATATCCAAGGGGAAAGTTAACACGAAAGGAAAATGGTATATGGGGTTAAGCATTAATGCCGTTACAGATTTGTGGCATGCGGGAAAAACTGCAGTTAAAAAAGGTAGAAAATATTTAACTGAAGAAACAAAAGATATATTGTCAAATCATACCCAATGGGGACGTAGAATTAGAACTGGTGTTCACGAAGCAAGAGAAGCCTATACTCACAAATTTGAACAAATTGCTGAAAATAATGGACTAACTGAACAATTTGCGAGAATTAAAGATAATATTTGGGACGCTTCAAAAAAGCTAATTACAGATAACGAATTTACCTCAAAATTAGAAGATTATGCAAGAAAAAGAGGTTTTAATAATTATAAAATAGCTAAAGGTGCGACAACAGAAAAAGTTATGCAAGATTGGATTGAAATGTCTGGAGTGGGACCAACCAAATTTGCTCAAATAATTTCTGGAAGCCCGAAAGATATGGCAAAAATTGAAGCAAAATACCCTGAATTAGCAAAAGCAATGAAGGAAACTAGAAGTCATTGTTCTTTTTCTAGGTCTATGGAAGAAGCCCAACAACTTATCAATTCTTCTTTCCCTGGTCAAAAATTAGTTATACAAAAAGAAATGAGTGCCGGAAGTATCGGAGCTGCATATATTGTTAAAAAGCCTGACGGTTCAACCGCGGTTGTAAAAATGCTCAAAAAAGGTGTAACTAAAGAAACCCTTGATGCAGAGGAAGAACTAACAATGCGTGTTTTGAAAGAACTTAGTTCCTCTCCTGAAGAATATGCTAAAAGCAAAGAAATGTTCAAAACATACTATAAAGATTGGAAAGAAGAGTTAAACTTTTTCTCAGAATACAAGAACAATAAACTACTAGCGACTGGGGCAAAAAGGTACAAAGTTGCAGATATTACAGATATATCTAAAGATGGATCATGTATTTTAATGGATATGGCTCATGGTATTCAGATGAATAAACTTGTTGAAATTCTAAAAGATTACAAAGCAAATCCGACTGAGTTCGCAACAAAATATGCAAAAGAAATAGAAAAGAATCCTTGGTTAAAAAATCCAGAGAAAGTAATTAAGGAACTTCCATCTACATTATTAAAAACTTTTGATGAGCAATTCCTGTTTTTGAAAAAGGGCGGAAAAACATTAATGCATGGAGATCCGCATACTGGAAATTTCTTTGTTACTGCAGATGAAAATGGGAAATTGATACCTGAATTTATTGATACAGGGAATTGCGTAGCAAGAACAAGTAATCAAGTAAAACAAGATATAAGTTTCTTCTCAAATTATCTTGTTGGAAATTCTCAAGGAATTGCGAAATACTTTATTGAGCAATGTGCTTATACTGGAGCTGACAAGCAAGCAAAAATTTGGGAACTTGCAGCTGATATAGAAAAAAATATCTTTGGCAAAAAACAGCAAATTACTAAATTTGGAGATGTGCAAGGCTCTCTAATGTCAATACTGAAAAAACACGGACTATCCATGTCCCCAGAGAACGCAACAGCAATGAAAGCTCAAATGCAATTCTTTTCTGCAATTTCAGAAGCAGGAAAACTTTCAGGAAAAACTTTTGACATTACAACATTAATGAAAGATATTCCTCAAGCAATTTGGGGGATGGTTAAAAATGGAGAAAATCCGTGGGTTGCATTGAAAGAAGCAGTAAAATTTGCTATTCACAATCAACAACGAGCTGTTGGTACTGCGTATCAATTCACAATGAGCGATATATCAAAAATGACAAATATTTCACAAAAACAATTAAATGAAATTGGGTAGTAATAGCAAAATAATAAATCTCACGTTTTATAAATAATATGAAAATCACTAAAATAATATCAAATATAGCAAAATCAGCAATCAAAGAATGCAAGACTTCATATACAAGTGAATTACAGTCACAAAAATCACAAAATTCAATTTTTGATAAAGGCTTTGATTTCGGTAAAGTGGCAAGTATTAATTCTCTTAAAATATCTGATAATGTTCGAGCTAAAGTTAAATGTGTTGAGGCATTAAATTCTCCTAATCCAATAGAAAGAGTTATTCTTATAGATAAAGCGACTGGGAAAATTAAATTTGAATTAACTGGTGATGCTCAAAATTGTGCAGTAGGTCTTTCAAACTTCACGCCATTTAAAGGAAAAACATTTATCTTACACCACGGTCATCCTGCAGTGGACAATAATGGCACAAGTTTACCAGTATCGTTACAGGATTTTTTAGTAATGAATGATACTCCAAGCTTGGAACAGGTAATAGCTTATAACAAATTTGGACAACAATCTTATCTGAAGAAAAATAAAAATTTTGAAAAACTTAACTCCACTCAAGTTAAAGAACTAAAGAATGCTTACACAATTGCAATTATGAGTGGGAAAAATAAAGATATAAATAAAATAAATGAACTTATGCAATATGTAAAAACACATCCTGAAGCAATGGGTGTAAAAGCAGAAATTGCAGAAAGGTTAAATTCTTTGCAGCATAATTCATCCATGAAAGATAATATTGATAAATTTTGGAGAAAAAATGCTGATAAGGTTAATGTGACATATTATTCTGATTTTTAATGAAAATTTTTGCTGAATTTTATGCTATAATTCAGGTATGAAAAAGTTGCTACTATCTATTGTATTCATCTCTGTAATTGGTTTTAATCTTCCTGTTTTTTCGAATGAAATTGAAGAAGATTATCTTGACATGGCTGCAAGTTATAGTGCGGAAGGTGATTATGCTTCTGCAATACAATATTTAGATAATATTTTGAGAATAAATCCTTCAAATCCACAGGCTCAAGATTTGAAACGTGGCTTAACTCATGTAATGTCAAAAGACAATAAGACATTTGTCTCATCTGTAAATCCAATGGTGAAACAAGCGGAAGAGTACAGAAAAATTGGAGATGAGGATAAGGAACTTTCTTCTCTTTTGCAAGGGACTCAGTCTAACAATGCTTATTTAGCCTATTATTATCTCGGGAACTTTTATAGGAGAAATCATCAGTATTCTAAAGCTATTGATGCATTTAATTCTTCCGTTTCGGCTAGACCTAACTTTGCTCAAAGTTATTTAGCTCAAGCAATTGTTCTAAACGAAATTGGGGAATATAATTCTGCAATAAATCCAATTGATAAATATTTAACTTTTAACCCAAAGGATGATTTGGCTTATGCGGTAAAATCAAGAGCCGAATTTTCTCTTGGCAGGCTTGATGAAGCAAAGGCGGATAATGATAAGGCTATTGAACTGAATAACTGTCCGGAGTACCAATTTGACAGAGCAAAAATTTTGTATAAATATGGTAACTACGAAGAATCTAAAAAAATATTCAACTCTCTTCTTCAAGATATTCAAACCTCTAAAATATATGAATATATGGGACTGTGTGATTATGCCGCTGGAAATTACACAAGTGCTTTATCAAATATAGATAAAGCAATCATCCTCTCTGATGATGACGAATATCTTGAAAACAAGTACAATGAAATTAAGAAAATATTGGAACAAAATTAGTATGAAAAGAAGAAAAAATACAAGAAAAGTACATCACGAAAAGCAAGAAACTTTTTTTACAAAACTTGCGAATGGGATAATTACAATTTGTTTGACAGCAGGCATGTTATGGGGGTTGCAAACATATAGTGCATCCACAAGTTTAAAGTTTGCTCAAGTTAGTGATGTCCACTTTTTAGAAAATGGTTCTAATACAACTTTTAAAATGATTGGTGAATCTCCAAGACTTTTGGATGATGCTGTAAATCAACTTAATGAACATAATGATTTAGATTTTGTAATGTTTACTGGTGACTTGATTGATAAACCATTTGAAAAAGAATTAAGGGCCGTTCTACCTCACCTTGAAAATCTTAATGCTCCATGGTATTTCGCTTTTGGAAATCATGATAGATGTATTGGCGGATATTTAACTACTCAAGTTTATATGGATATGTTGAAAGATGCTAATAAGAATTATACTTTCAAGAATGCTTATTATTCATTTGAACCGAAGAAGAATTATAAAATCATTGTTCTTGACGATATAATTACCGATAGATTAACTTCTAATGGTTATATTGATGAACATCAGTTGAAATGGTTGAAAAATGAATTGGATAAATCTAAGAATGATACCGTTTTGATATTTATGCATGTACCAATTGTTGAACCGTTTGCAAGTCCAAATCACAGATTGAAAAATGCAACTCAAGTAATGAGTTTAATTGAAAGTTATAAAAATCCTATTGGAGTATTTCAAGGTCATTACCACGCAACAAAAGTTGTACAGCATGATAATGTTCTTTATGTCGCTACTCCAGCGTTGGTATCGTACCCAAATGCGTTTAGAATTGTGAATGTAACCAACTACAAAGACAAAACCGTTTTTGACCTAAAATGGTATGAAACTAGGGAAAAAACAATTCAAAAAATGGCTAAACTTTTAGTATTCTCCGGTGCAATGTATGCAGGAGAACCAAAAGATCAAAGTGGAGTTTACGAAATTAAAAAGTAATTTGAATGAGGGCTTTATATGGAAGATTTTAAAGTAAAATTCAGAGGTGTAAGAGGAAGTTTTCCTGTTTGCAACAAAAACTTTATGCTTTTTGGCGGTAACACATCTTGTGTTGAGGTTAATGTTGGCGGACATTTGATTTTGCTTGATGCCGGTACTGGTATTGTTAGTGCAGGTGATGATTTGATGGAAAAATATATTGCTTCGTCTATAAATCCACAAGAACGTAAGCCAATTTGTGCAACTCTTTTAATTTCGCATATTCATCAAGACCATTTGTTAGGGTTGACGTTTTTTAAACCTATTCATATAAAATCTACAAAGCTTAAAATTTATGGGCCAAGTTCTAATAATTCTTCTTTAGAAAAGGATTTATCAGAGCTTGTTTTCGGAAAATCTTTCCCTCTTGATTTAGGTGATGTTGCGTGTACTATGGAAATCAATAGTATTTCTAATGAGCAAGCAATCTTATTAAAGCCAAATGAACCTCCAGTTTTAACAACTCCTAATGTTGAAGTTGGTGAAAATGACGTCTTGATTACTTTTTATAAATCATATGTTCATCCACAAGATGGGGTGATGATTTATAAAATTTCGTACAAGGGAAAATCTCTTGTGTATGCAACTGATAAAGAATGTTATCTTGGAGGGGATAAGAAATTTATCAGTTTTGCGAAGGATTGTGATTTATTGATTCATGATGCACAGTATACAACCGAGGATTACTTAAATCCTTATTCTCCAAAACAGGGTTTTGGACATTCAACATTTGACATGGCGACAGAATCAATGAAGCAAACTAAAGCTAGAAATTTGGTATTCTTCCATTTTGACCCAAGTTATGATGATACAAAATTAAATAGAATTAGGGAGCATTACATCTCTAATAATAAAAATGTTCAATTAGCATATGAAGGTCTTGAATTGGATGTATAAAAATTGAATTCTTTCTTAGAATAATTATAGAATGACTATATGAAAAAATTTTTAACTATACTTATTATTTTAATGTTGGCGACACCTGTATTTGCAGCGAAAGGCACAATTGCAACGTATGTAATTGACCCAGAGAAAAATGCGTTTGAGCATAATAACCTTGGGGTTATGTATGTGGAGGAAAAATGTTATTATGCTGCAATTCAAGAATTTAAAATAGCAATTAGTCTAAACCCGAAAAAACAAGCTACAGCTGTTTATTTTAATAATTTGGGTAAGGTTTATATGACGATTGGTTATCCAAATTTGGCTCTTGATTGTTTTAAGAATGCTCTAACTCAATATAGTTTAAATTTTGAATACTATCAAAATTTGGCAGATTGTTACCAGAAGTTATCGCAAGTTCAAAAACAAATTTCTGAATATTCCTCTATTCAGGATAATAACCCTTTAAATAAAGTTATGCTTGGAATTTTATACGAGAAATCTGGGAATAAGAAAAAGGCTATTATTACTTTAGATGAATTTGCATCTGCTGAACCTAATTTAATTATTACACCTGCAGTAAAAGAACATATTCAACAATTAGTTTCGGAATTACACAAAATACAAAATTAAAAAGTACGCACTTTTGTATGTTCATATATGACATCGTGGTAGTTTATAATTGATGATGTAAGAATAAATGATCTATGCATCACGACATGCAGTTTGATTAATATAAACAGTAAGTTTGACAAAGTACCACAGGCTGGAACCGAACCAATGTGATTAATGTTTATTTAGCGGGAGTAGGGAAACGAACCCGAAACTTGCGATTATGATTAATTGATATTTGCAACTTTCAATTAATATTTTTTACATTGTCACTATAACTCTGTTTTAATCACATTTCAAGACCTTTTGGGAAAAATATTTTTTCCTCTTGCGAAAAGTTCCAAAACGCAGTTTGTCAAACACTCACTATATTAGATCCCAATTTTGATAAATTTTAAGAGTCAAAAACTATTGATTTTTCGTTGCAAAAATGATAAAAGTTTACGAAGAAATGTTAAATTACAGCATACTATTTCTTATTGATATAACTTGTGGTTCTATGATTCCCAAGAAATAGTTTTCTATATAGTTCCATATAGTTTCACTATTAAAATTATTTTGATATAAGAATGTCATCATAGCAACTGAAATTTTATGTCGTTCAGTAACTTTATCTAAAAGGTTATTGTTGTAGTATTGAGGTTTTCTTATAACTTCTTGCATTGTTTTGGTTTGGTTAACATATATATAAATTTGACTATCTCTTCCACCACTTGCTTTGAATTTTAGATAGCCAATAGATTCTAAAAACCCAAGGGCTGTTATAATTTCTTTATCACTAATCTTGCTAAATCCCCTTGCTATATATAAAACTCCATCAATAGAATTATCCTTGATGTATTGTTTTATGCCATCAATCCAGAGTATAAAATTTTCAGCAGATCTGTTAAACTCATATGATTCAGTACCATCCTTAAGTGGGCGAGGTTTAATTATTTCTGCAGAATTCATAGTTTTATTATAATTTCTTGCATAATTTTTTATTGTAGAGATTAATATATTTGCGATATTATTTGCTCTAAAGGTTGAAATATCAGCTCTAGAAGCAATACAATCCGATATATTTTTTTCAGGATTCTTATTTTTTTCAGATTCTATTTTTAATTGGATATCGTCATATATTGATTTCCTAATTATATATTTTATTGCTTTGAAAATTTTATCACTTTTTTCATCTTCAATTATACTTGTGCTTATACAAGTTGCAGGAATAATTTTATTTAGATTATACTGCTCTAACTCTTCAGATGATGTGTATAATAGATACTTAAATTTAGGGAATGATAAGTTTTTGCTGTAATCTTTTTCCCATATAGTTTGTAGATTCACAAGATATATTTTTTCACCATCAGAACACTCTCTAAATGTTGAATGCCCATAACGACTAACAAGCCCATAAATTATATTATTAGGGATTTGAAAATAGCCCTGAGCAAACATCGTTGATGGTCTCATAGCAAAAGGGGAGAACCCCATCTTTGAAGTGTAATCTTTCTGGATTAATAGTAATGCTGTTTTTACTTTTGCAATTAATTCTTCCTGAGATGACTCTTTGGGACCTTCAAATATATATGTAAAGTTTTCAGCATCTACAAGCATTTCATTTCGTTTTTTAGATAAATGAATATTTCTACTATTTTCATTTTCTAATTTCATTTCAAAAAGTTCATAAACTTTTTCAATAACTTTTATTAACTGGTATTTTTTAACAGTAGATAAACCATGTAGTCTATTTATATGTTGAAAATCGTTTTTCATGTGTGAGTAAATTGCTTCGCCTCTTAATTTAGGATCACGTGCCGCTCTTCCAATCTCTTGAACATAGTCGCAGACATTACCTGTAGGTGCAAAATGACAAACTATTTCTATATCACTTATATCAATACCCATACCAAATGCTTTAGTTGCCAACATTACTAACTTTTCTTTTGTTTTAAATAATTCTGCATTTTCTTTTTTTTCTTCAGATAACATTGGACCATAGTACTTTGTAACACAACCACCAACTTCCATTGTTTTACAGTAATTGTAAAATGATTCAATAAGTGGGATATTGGGGAAATAAATTAAAGTCTTTTTATCCATTAAACGTGCTCGTTCAATAACTTTTAACAAAGCTTCAAATTTATCTAATTGATATTGTGCTCTCTGTTTTTTTGTTGTTAATTCTGATATTTTAATTCCTATATCATCTCGTTTAACATAGCCTAAGTATGTTATAGGTTTTCTCATATTTAAACTATCTAAAGTTTCAGTATACATATCCTCTATGCCACCATATATAGCAGTTGCAGTAAAAGTTGCAACTACAAATGGGTGATGTAAACTTTTTTGCTTTTTTCTAAGTTTTTTAATGTAATCACCGAGATACCAATAGTCAGGTCTAAATTGTTTACCCCATGTTGTTACAATATGTGCTTCGTCAATAACAATTAAACCTATTTTGCGATCTCCTATAATTTGAGATATATCACTTCTTGCCAAAAGTGATTCTGGTGAAAGATATAAAATATGACAATCACCATTTTTAATATCTTCCATAATTTCTTCTTTTTCTACCTGCGAAATATCTGAATTGATTGTTTTTGCGTATTTATAAGAAATTTTTTCTAAATTTGAAATCTGGTCATTCATTAATCCTATTAAAGGTGAAATAACGAGCGTTACTAATCCTTTTTCAGCTAAATACATCGCTGGAATTAAAAACATTGCAGATTTCCCTGCTCCTGTTGGTGCAGTAACAAAAACATCACTATAATCAGATTCTTTGTCATCAATAATCATTTCAACTTGATCTACAATATCACTAATTATTTTTTCTTGAGAAACTTCTTCTACAGTCTTTTTACCTTGTTTAAGATCATTTTGATTATATACTTTTAAGTTCCTAAAACTTTTATGTCCCCAATATTCCTCTAAAATTTCTTTATATCGTGGATTTGTTTTAAATTCTTTACTTGCTTGTTCTATGTTGTATAAATTAAAATTTGAAAAATTTGCCCGAATTAATTGTATTTTTTTCTTTAAAACATCTACATTGCCTGAATAACTTTCAATATTTATTGCTATTGTTTCATTTGTATTTAAAAGTTTTTCAAGAACATATAAAAAATCATCCGGTTCTTGTATAATTAAAATTTCTTTTTGTTTATCTGAAGTTATTGTTTCACAAATTAGTTCTTGTAAATTATCTTCTTCAAATAGGTTCATAGTGGTTATTTTGTGGCTTTTTAATTCGCTTTCATCATTATATCTTACAAAATAAAGCCCATTTGCTCGTTTAAAATTTGAATATATTTTGGTATATTTTTCTCCATCATAAATTTGAACATTTGATATATTGTCATCGGTTTCATCATCAAAAAATTCTTTTAATTGTAATTTTATATCCATAGGAATGCTTATGTTTAAAGGATACAAATTGTTGAATAGATTATTATCTACTATATAAATTTTATCGTATTCATCTTCTATAAAGTTATACAAATATAAAAATTCTTCATAAGAAATAAGTTTAACATTAGACTGGTATAAACTTAACCATGATTTAGTTGTTCCTATTTGGAACAAATTTTGTAAATTAATATCCGAAAATCTATTTTGTTCAATTCCCTTTAAAACCACTATACAATTATCATTTAACTCTATTTTAGATAGGCATTGTTCCAACTTTTTATTTATTATTTCATTCATGATGACCTCTTCTTTATATATTCTTCTAGCTTACACCTTATATTATCTTTTGACAATGAAGAAACTTTATATGAATTCTGACTAGCACAATTACATATTCTGTCATACAAAACATCTATATTTGTTTCATCAGGAAATAACTTGAGTATTCTTTTTATGATTTCAGAAATCTCAGGTATATAAGAGGCTCCCATTTTATTTTTGAATAAATATTTTGCATCTACTTCTAATGTATCTATTACGGTAAAATCCACATATTCTCTTAATCGTTTGCTTCTATTTGGATGACGTAATTTACGTAACGCTTTTGCTTCTATTTGCCTGATTCGCTCTCGAGTAACGCCAAATAAATTTCCCACTTCTTCTAATGTTCTTTGTCGTCCATCATCCATTCCAAACCTTAGTCTTAAAACATCACGCTCTCTTGGGGATAGGGTACAAAGCATTTCTACCATATCTTCTCTTAATAATTCAGATGTGATTTTTTTTGTTGGGCTAGGAATCTCGCTAATAAAACAATTGGCATTCTCCGAGACGGTATCTAATATTGGAATATCGCTATCATTGAATGCATATGAATCTAAAAATTCAGGATTAAGATAATTCGATTTTAAATTCATAACATCAGCTATAATTTTTGGCGAAAATCCTTCATTTTTCAATATTGAATCAATATCATCATCTGATGAATACCGTGCCATAATTTTATTGATTTTATTAATTGTTTCCCATTTATGAACCGGCAGCCTTATTAGAAAACCTGTATCCATAATTTCACGACGTAATATTTGATTTATCCAAAAAGTTGCATATGTAAGTAAGTTATACCCCTTGGTTGGATCGAATTTCTTGCATCCGCATATGAACCCCATTGTTGCAATTTGATATAAATCTTCTTCTGATAAATTATGGTTATAATAGTAACTTGCTTGATTTGCCTTTTTTATAATATATTTCTTGTTTTTATCTATTAAAACGCTCAAAATATCATCTTTTTTAGTTCTAAGATATAATTCTATTAAATACTCATTAGTTTCGTGTTTATATTTATTTATAGATTTTTTAACGTTTTTCTTTTTGTTAATAGATGTTGATTGTGTATTTAAGTTTTCTTTTTTTATAATTATTGTTTTAGGTTCACTTTTAGGTGCATCAAATTTAAACTTACTTATAAATATGTCATCTACACTTTTTTCGTCAACTAATTCAATACCAGATTCTACCAATAAGTCACAAACAGCATACTTCTCTTGATTTTCTAATGATGAAAAAAGATTTTCAAAATCAAAATATGTCAATTCTTTTTTAGAGTTAAGATGTGGTCTTATAATTTTAAATATTAATTCTTCATTCATACACCCAGACCCATTTTTGTTTATTTTATCATGAAAAATATCTCTATTTGTGTTCTTTTGTAAAATCTTTTCTACTTTTTAGCTATTCTGATTCTTTTCATGTATTGTGTTTCCTGATGTTAGGAGGGGTTTATGGAAGAAGCAGGATATAATATTACTGAAAAAGAATTTAAGAAAATTAGTAAATTGGCAGAAAAGGCTTATAATATAGCCGTTATTGTTGATTATTTCGTATTAAATCATCCTGAAATAGAAGAATGTTACAACCTTGCACCAGTAATTAAAAATTAAAAAGATAACGCAGATTTATTAAATGCATTTTTTATTGATAATGAAAAATGATTTTTTATCATCAAATTACCGTAAAATATCAAACTAACCGTAAACTATCAAACTGCCGAAAAGTATTGAAAATAAAGTGAAAGTACGAGCAGTTAAAATGCAGA